>OQVQ01000060.1_pt1 | contig 51081 bp, 44 predicted proteins | sample 1691491 | NCBI WGS metagenome assembly OQVQ01 (sample SAMN03418252, study PRJEB22391) | human gut metagenome | biome: human-gut; feature: organic feature; material: feces | host: Homo sapiens | place: Tanzania | collected 2013-01
CGAACCTGGCTCGATCTCAAGGGAGGTGTCCTTGTGGCATACGGCCTCAAACTTAGGAAGATGCCAAAGGACGTCATCCGTGAAAAGGTCATGAAGATCCTTGACTTGGTTGAGCTTACAGGCATGGAGGCCCGCATGACCAACCAGCTTTCCGGTGGCCAGCAGCAGCGCGTCGCCCTTGCCCGCGCACTTGTGATTGAGCCAAGCGTCCTTCTCTTCGACGAGCCTCTTTCCAACCTTGATGCAAAGCTCCGCGTCCAGATGCGCACCGAGATCCGCCGCATCCAGCAGGAGGTGGGCATCACGGCCATCTACGTCACGCACGACCAGAGCGAAGCCATGGCCATCTCCGACAAGATAATCATCATGGACAAAGGCATCGTCGCCCAGATGGGCACCCCTCACGAAATCTACTACCACCCAGTCAACGAGTTCGTAGCCGATTTCATTGGTGAAGCCAACTTCCTCCACGGCCCGATGTTGGGCGAGGACTCCGGCTATGCCGTCCTTGATATCGAAGGAAACAAGACGCGTGTCGAGCTGAGTCCAAAGATGAAGGTTGGCGAGAACTACACCGTCGTTCTCCGTCCAGAGGCCGCAAGCCTTGCAGACGAAGGCGGTCTTCCTTGCAAGGTCGTCCTCTCCTGTTTCATGGGCTCATACCAGAACTACCATGTCAAGGTTGGCGACACCCTCGTCAAACTTGAGGAGCACAATCCAAAGAACAAGAAGATCTACAACGTGGGCGACTCCTGCCACTTGGTATTTGACGCCGCCTCCGTTCACGTCCTCTGATTTCTTGGTCTTTTGGTCATTACTGCATCGGTTCGCTCGGGTCGTACAGCAGGTACTGTCCCTTGCTCCCATCTTTGTAGCTGAGCCAAAATCCCTGCGAACCAAGTTTCTTGGTCTTTGCGGGCATTACGTTGTCAGTGCGGACACAGCCGTACAGAAAGTACTGTCTGTGTCCTTCTTTCTAGTACTGCATCGCAAACACCTGCGAACCAAGTTTCTTGGTCTTTCTGCAATCTCCTTTGTCGCTTCATGCGGGCTGTATAACAAATACTGTCCCGCATTTTGCTTCTGGGATATTGGCAGAAATCCCAGCGAAGTTTTCTAGGGCACTGTGTGCTTTGCTTGAATTTTCAACGGCTTCCTTTCTTGAGAGGAGGCCGTTTTTGTATGCTTTGGCATGTGGCGGGGCTGTTTGGGCTCTTGGGGCTTATGAGACCGTTGGGGCTCTTAGGGCTGTTGAATACCGTTGAATCATGATGAAGGTAGAGCGTTTTAGAGAGTGCCTGAGTGTACCTGATGGTACCTGACCGCACCTGATTGTTCCGCATTCCTAAAACTAGACCGTTTTAGAGCGGCTAGAACGTCCAGATAGGCTAGAGAGGCTAGAACGGCAAGAGCGTCCAGAGTGGCTAGATTGGCACATGAACTTTAAAAAGAAAAAGCCGGAAACAAATCACCTGCGTCTCTCCCTCCAACCACTTACCGTTGCTACCTCCCGGTCCTGGCGGGGTTGGGTGGCGGCGGGCAGCACAGAATCTGTTTCCGGCAAAAACAAAAAAACGGAGAGAGGGGGATTCGAACCCCCGAAGGCTTTTGACCTTACACGACTTCCAATCGTGCACCTTCGACCACTCGGACATCTCTCCAATAGCACTGCAAACTATATCAGAAAAGCCTTCGATTCTTCAAGTAGTGCTACATTGCTGCTATAGGAACATTGCATAGTATATTGGGCAGTAGACTATTTTGCCTTTTTCCTTGAACTCTCTGTTGTTGCTAAGGACAATGGCCTGTTTTACGTTGTAGTCTTCGTTTTCAACGAATGAACTGAGAGCGCAATGCACAGAATAGTCCTTTCCTGATTTCACCTCTATGGGGAGAACGGAGAGGTGCTCATAGTCGTCCACAAGGAAATCGACCTCTCCCTTTTTCCTGTTGTCGTAGTAGAAAAGTCTATGTCCATGGGCGGCAAGTTCGCTGGCAACAACGTTTTCATACAAGGCTCCAAGGTTTATGCTTTTATTGTCTTCCATTACCGCAAGGATGTTGAGGCTGTATAGGATATTCGAAAGGATTCCAACGTCATTGAGGTATAGTTTGAGAAGGTTCTTGCTTGCAGACTGAATCAATGGAAAGACAGGGTTTGATATGGCTTGGACGTTCAATGCTATCCCTGCGCTTACAATATATTCGAACTCGTCTTGATAGTCTGCAAAGGTTTTGCCTTTTCTTCCTTCTACATTCTGAATTATCACGCGCTTCTTTGTCTTTTCCATGTTAGAGGGAATCATTTCGTAGATGCTTCTTATTTTTAGTTTTCTTTCTGCATCGTATTTTGATGCGTCTGCGGCATAGTATTCATGTGTTTCGTTTTGGATTTCTCTGACCTTCTGGATGTTCTTTTCTTCTACGAAGGCTTTTACTGCGTCAGGAAGTCCTCCTGTTATTAGATACTTTCTGAAGAGATCCATCATCTTATTATGAATTGATTCTTCCAGAGAAGTTCTCGATTCGAAACTTGTTCGTAGAAAAGAAACGAACTCCTTGTTCATCCCATTGGCATAGAGGAATTCTTCAAAGTCCAAAGGAAACATTCTTATTTTGCGAATGCTTCCCATTGGTATTGATGGAGTTTCATTGAGTGTCACTCCCAAAAGAGAACCGCTTGCTATATATGTGAACCTTCCATCGTCTTTGAGGAATTTCAACAGTGTCAGAAGTTTTGGGTATTCTTGTATTTCATCTATGAAAACAAGTGTGTTCTCCTTGTTTCCAACTTTGTTTCCTGCATTTATGCTTATTTTCAAATAGAAATCCTCGATGGTGTTCGTGTTCGCAAACAACCTTTGACCCAAGGAATCCTGTACCATGTTTATTTCTATGAAATTCTTGAAAAGCTTTTTTCCTACTTGCCTTATTATGAATGTCTTTCCAACCTGTCTTGCTCCATCTATGAGAAGAATTTTTCCATCGTTGTTTCTGAAGTGCTCTTCTATTACTGATTCGATTTTTCTAAAAAGCATATAAATTCTCCTTGATGGCAACTTTTCAATATAAAAATACAAGTAAAAAACAAACTTTTCAATAATTTTTTGCAGGCAAAAAGGTAACTTTTCAACAAAAGTCCAAAAGGATGCTTGCGTTAAAACAGTTGAAAACATCCACCGGGGGGGGAATCAATAGTGTTTGAAATGATGTTGTTGGAGGATTGGAAATGAGGAAGCTGTTCTCTTTGTTTGCCGTTTTGGTTTTTTTTGTGTGTGCTGTTCGTAGGATGTGATATGAACAAACAGCCTGTTGTCAACGAGCCGGAGGATGAGAACCCTTCAGAAGAAACCTTTAGTATGTGTGTTCCTGTCTTTGGGTCGGGTTCTATGGCAGAAGGTTCAAAAGGTCTTCACAACCTGACACCTGAAGGGTCTCCTTTTGGTGACGATTTCTGGGGAGCGGCCTATTGCATTCAAAACCTCCCAATGTTCTTTGGCGTTTCCAAAATGGACGGGCTGACGGTTTCCTCTTTGAAAAGCAGACTCAACATTGAATACAAAGTTTTTGGACTGACTGTATCGCCAGTGCTGGAAGCTTGGAAGGTAAACAAAGATGGCGTTTATTTGCGATACCGAATAATCGAACCGGATTTCAAGGGCTATGGTAGTGAGTCAGGTGAGATTGGATATTTCGATTACTATTGGAACTTCGAAGAGCATATGTTCACTTATAGAGAAGTGATGGCTTTGACCTTGAAGGTGAATGGCTCGTATTCCCAGGCTCCTATTGCCGTTATGGTCATCGAGTACGATGATGTGAAGGTTGAGATGAAGGATGGATCTCTTTGCTATTCTATTGGAAATGTTGGTTCTGATGGAAAGATTGAGAAGAATGGGTTCATTGACTTCATCAACGTAAACAGTGCTTATACCAACAACAATGAGTGGTTGTTTACCGCTGAAGAACTTTTTGACCGTAGATACGTGACCGCTGGCTCAAAAGACGGTTTGTTTGTGTCCATTGTCCATGCTGACAATGAAATCACTACTGGAACGATGCCCCTGAAGGACCACGAGTCTGTTTCAAAGCTTGTTAGAAGTATTTGCCATTCCGGTGACCTGTTGATTGATACGGACAAAGAAGCTGCAAGGTTCAACATGTCCTTCTGCTGGGAGTTGCTCCCTCTCTATTACAAGAATGTGGACGATCTTAAAAAGCACGACCCAAACCATGAAGAATTCGTTGGAGGTTATTCTTCCTACTCCGAATATAGGAAAACCAGCTTTGAAGAGTATTCCGAATATGTAGGCATTCATATTGGTCAGGCAATGGAGAAACACTACACTCATAATTGTTTTAATGTCGTGTTCGATTACATGACTGGAAGATATGCAAATGAATGCAAAGGTGAGAAATCATTTGGTTCTTTTGATGGCAAAATCGATTCCTATGAGAAAGCAAAGGCCTATGGGTATACCGATATCTTCACTTCCTTGGATGAATCGACGAAAGGTTGGCCCTATTTCCTTTTCCTGGAATTGTTTAAAGTTTGCGGAGTGGATGATTTGGATTATATGAAGAACTACAGTTACGCCAGTTCCAAATGGGGGAAGTTCAATTGGCCTTTGGAGTGTGCAAATGAAGACCACGAAACCTTCAAGGCAAAGGTAGATAAAAGCAATCAATGAAAAGACAGTATTAAATGTTATCGTCATAACATTCCTTGACACGATAGCACCTCTGGGTGTAAGCCACTACGCATGAAAAAAACGATTGTCAATTATCTTGGTTTGCTTGGAATCGCAAGCATGTTTTCGTATATGGCTGCCATGTGCTTTGCGCCATTGGCTTTTCCTGGATACAACTGGTTGGCGCAGGCGGTGAGCGACCTTTCAGCAGACAGTGCTCCGTCAAGGGTCCTTTGGAACCAGCTCTCCGCTTTGTATTCTCCTTGCGGGATTGTATGTTGCACGATGTGCTGTGTCGCCATAAGGCACAGCTACAACAGGATCCTTAGGCTTGGCGTCTATCTTTTCGCCGTAATGAACTGGACAAGCGCTGTTGGATATGCAATGTTCCCGTTGACGGCGGCAGGGCTTCCTTCTGGATTCCAGAACACCATGCACCTTGTGGTTACAGCGTTCGTCGTACTTCTTTCTATAGTTTCCTTGGCACTCATTATTGCCGGCGGCCTCAAGGGGAGGGCGTGCCGTTCATTATCGGTCTGGGCTGCGGTTGCCTTGGCAATGATGATGTTTGGAGGCCTTGGCGTGAATCTCGTGCCAAGTGGCTATTTTGGTGTTGTGGAGCGGTTCAGCACCATTTCAGCCGTGGGATTCAATGCGGTCCTGGGAGTATATCTCTTCAAAGGTTTCGATGGAGGAAAGGAGGCCGTTGCATGAAATGGCTCAATTGGTATGGCCTACTGTTCGTGGCTGTGATACTCGTCCCCAATATCGTATTCGCCGCAACCAATGCCGATGGCTTTGTGAACAAGTTTTCCAATAAAAAACTTGAGGTTCTAGAGCAAATAGGCTGTTTTTCGTGCTTCCTTTTCATGTTCATCTCCATTCCAGGACTATGCAGAGGATGGCTGTTCGATGGTGCCAAGAGCTTCTATTTGATCGTTGGTGCGATTCTTGTTGGATTGTATGTTTTGGGATGGATCGCTTTCTGGAACGAGAGCTCCGTCCGCAAGGCCCTTGCATTGTCCATTCTGCCTTCGTTGCTGTTCTTGGAAAGCGGAATACTAACCAGGAACTACCCATTGGTTGTAGGTTCTGTCATATTCGCTCCCTGCCACATTGCCATAAGCTACATGAATGCTGTGCTGTGAAGGGGCTGTTCCATTCAAAAGTACCAAAAGGAGCTGGAGGAGATGTGGAAGACGGAGAAGTACATAAAGCTTCCACCTCTTAATTGAAAGATGTTTCACAAAGCAGTTGATTTGAAGTTCAATGAAGGAACCTCTTTGGTTGTGACTTTTCAGGGTGGGGAGGTAAAACGATATGACACGGCCTCTCTCTTTGGAAAGTATCCTCAGCTTGAGGCTTTGAGAGACAATCCTGCCCCAGATGCATGTCCAAAAGGACATAAAAACAGCAAAAAACCTCTTTTCTAGGCAAAGGAATGCACATAAACAGTGAAATGAAGGCCTTTTATGTCACCTCAAACTGTCATGTAACGCAGATTCAATACAGATTTCTTGACTAGTGCATATTGATAGGAGTAGTGGGGTGGTGGTCCTTGTGGTGTCGTGAGCGACCAGGTTCTGCCTCTTTAGTGCAAGAGCCACAAAGACTTCCACGATATCAAAGCAAGAGGGACTCTCTTTGGAGTCCCTCTTGCTTTGAGACCGGGAAGATTCGAACTTCTGACCCTCAGATCCGCAATCTGATGCTCTATCCAACTGAGCTACGATCTCATTCTTCGGAGTGACGGGGATTTGAACCCCGGATACCGTTACCAGTATACTTCCTTAGCAGGGAAGCGCCTTCGACCGCTCGGCCATCGCTCCAATATTCAAGTTACGGATGGAGAGGGATTCGAACCCCCGGAGGCTTGCACCTCAACGGTTTTCAAGACCGCCTCCTTCGACCTCTCGGACATCCATCCATAGCGTTAAAACGATAATGGTACTTTGAATCTTTGTCAATAGACTACAAGACATTACGGCATCGAGGATTGGCAAATGGTTTGGCATTACGATTGACTTGGAGTTTCCACTTTGCACCTGCCGTTGGTCATGTCCGCGACGCAAGCCCGCAACTTGTCCAAGACATCTGCAGGTACAGATCCTCCCAACACTACAGTCGTTCCAAAATCCTCTTTGTCTACAACTGCATCCAAAGAGGCGAGAAGGCGCTTCATGCTTTCGTAGAGTTCGTAGCCTATCTCCATGGAGAACCTTGTCTTTTGTACGAGTTCCTCCGTTTCTATGCCATCAAGCACCGCCTTTGCGCTGTCTCCGTATGCTTTGACCAAGCCACCTGTACCAAGCAAGGTCCCTCCAAAGTAGCGGACAACCAGCACAATTATGTTCGTGATTCCAGAACCCTTGACCACCTCGAATACAGGTCTTCCCGCAGTGTTCTTTGGTTCGTGGTCGTCAGAGAAGGAGAACTGGTTCCCCATGACCGCTGCATGGACCACATGGGTTGCCCCTTCGTTTTTTGAGCGTGTCTCATCCACAAGGCTTTTCACTTGGGCAGGGGAGGTGCATGTCCTTGCAATTGCTATGAAGCGAGACTTCTTCACCACAATCTCAACCGTGCGCTCTTCCTTCAAGACCTTCATTCAAACCCTCGTTCCAAAAACACTAAGACAAATCGAATCCTAACCCAACTACCATTTGTATGAAAAGATGTTGTCGCAAACCTGACGGCTGCACGTAGCAAGCTCGTCTCCAGCCTGCTTCAAAGCCAGGAACTCTCCTTCATCCAAGTGCATGTCCAATGCAGATACGTTCGCCGCAAGTTGATCAGCATTGCGGGCTCCAAGAATTATGGTATCCACACCGCACGAAGCCGTCCAAGCCAGCGCTATGGTCGAGCATGAAACGTTGTGTACAAAGGCAACTTCCTTCAACGTCCCCAACAATCTTCCATATGCATCAAAGCACTGTTCCTTGAAGCAGAAGAGGTTCGCCCGTGCATCGTCCAGGTCTCCGGCCTTTTCGTACTTTCCTGACAGCAGTCCCATGCCCATTGGACTGTACGCCACAACCTCAATCCCATGGTCATGGCAAAATGCAAGCGTGTCGTCCAAATCCCTCGTCCAAAGCAGCGACACCGGCACCTGCAGGCAATCAAGCGCAACGCTCCTCTCTGCAAGCTCTCTACACAGGTCGCTAAGATAATCCAACGGCGCATTGCATATCCCAACCTTCTCCACTAGACCGATGTCCTTGCACTTAGCCATCCCTTCAATGAACATTGCAGCATTGAAGCCGGTTCTTGGCCAATGGAGGTAGAGCCTGTTCAAACGCTGCACCCTAAGCCTTGAAAGGCTAAGCCTGACAAGATCCAAAGGATCCTTTGTGGTTGGCATAATCTTGGTATCGACCCTAAAGCCTTCGTTTGGAAAGCGTGACAGAACCTTTCCCAAAAGCTGCTCTGCACGGCCTTTTCCGTAGCTCTGTGCTGTGTCGAAGGATCGTATCCCCATACGCACGGCTTGACCCAGGAGCCTTTCGCTTTCAAGTGGGTCCTGATTGCACCAAAAACCATCTGATGGCGCACATTGCCATGTTCCAAAAACAAAACCGCTCATATCTTCAAAACTGGGCCATTGTTGCCAAACCTTCCAAAACATTCGGAGCTTTTGCACAGCCTGAATCTATAGGAAAGCATAGTGCCGTCTTCATCGCATGGAGCGTCCAACACAAAGCATTCACCATTCAGCGCATGGGACAGCCACACTGCATCGTCTGAGAACATCCTGTCAAAGGGCAGGTCCTCTACCGGGTTCCAGAAAGGCTGAGCTTCCTCCGACTCCTTCAGGACCCCTGAGAACTTGGTTGCAATGTAGACATGTCCCTCCATGTCATTTCCTGGAATCTTGAAGTTCAGAAGTCCAACGTGGATAGGGTCCTCCACTATAAGACCAACCTCTTCGAACGTCTCCCTTATGCAGCAATGCTCAACGGTCTCCCCAAGCTCCAGATGCCCGCCGGGGGCGCTGACCTTGCCGCTGCCAAAGCCATCCTTCTTGCGCCTTATGAGAAGTACGTTTCCTTTTCCGTCAAGGATGTAGCATACAGTGCATACGCAGCTGGGTTTCCAATCCTTCCAAATTGCAGTCCACGAGGCTTCATCTTTGTTTTCGAGTTCCTGTACAGTGGTCATGGAATCAACAGTATTGTTCGAATAAGTGCAAGTCAAGCGTTGTTTCTCCACGCTTTTTGGGATAAGCTTGTGGAAAACTTGGGATAATTGAAGCCAAAAGCAAACAGGAGGAGTTTTGATATGAGCAACATAGCATCCTATATAGACCATACAGTGCTCGCTGCGGATGCAACGCAGGAGAAGATCCAGAAACTTTGTGACGAGGCAAAGCAGTGGAAGTTCGCAAGTGTGTGCGTGAACACATGCTGGACGAAGTTCTGCGCCCAGCAGCTCAAGGACACCGGCGTGAATGTGTGTGTCGTCGTTGGATTCCCCCTTGGGGCAATGTGCACCAAGGCAAAGGCCTACGAAGCCAAGTGCGCAGTGGAAGAGGGTGCAACGGAAGTCGACATGGTCATCAACATCGGCTGGCTTAAGGATGGTAAGGACGACTTGGTGGAAAACGATATCCGTGAGGTCAAGAAGGCCTGTGGTGACAAGCACCTCAAAGTCATCATCGAGGCATGCCTACTCACTGATGAGGAGAAAGTCCGTGCATGCGAGCTTTCCGTCAAGGCCGGTGCTGATTTCGTGAAGACATCCACTGGTTTTTCCAAGTGGGGCGCCAAGGAAGAGGATGTGGCCCTCATGAGAAAGACCGTTGGTCCAAACGTTGGAGTGAAGGCCGCTGGTGGAATCAGAACCTACGAGGATGCAGTCAAGATGGTCAAGGCTGGTGCCAACCGCTTGGGTTGCAGCGCCGGCATTGCAATCGTGCAGGGCGAAGAGGCATCAAAGTAGGCAATCGAAGAAGCGAATGGGGCTTGAGGCTCCTCGACGAAAGACGATAACAGGAAGGGTTTATGGTTTCTGTCGATACTGTAGGATCCAGCGAGGATTTTCTGAAGAGCTTGGGATTCCCAACGCTTGAAGTTCATAAGTCGTTCTCTCATTTCGATTTCACGCGTCCGGGAAGAAGGGTCCTCCTCATTGGGCCCATGGGATCGGGCAAGACCGAGTTCGCCGCCCGCGTGTGGCGTGATGCCTCCGTTGCGCAGAAGAAGGGTGCAAAGGTCCGTGCCCTTACAAGCACGGGCGATGTGGATAGAAGAAACGTCTTCTTCATAAGAAGCCAGCTGGATGGTGCGCGTTTTCAGGATTACCCGCAGGATGCCATGGCGTTCAGAAGCGGTTACATCCGCTGTGGAGAGAACATAGCCCGCATAAGGGATTCGTTCGACTTCGAGAAGGTTGTGGAGGACAATCCAAACGTTGGAACCTACATAATAGACGAAGCATCGTTCTTCGATGAACGTCTTGCATACGTCGTGCGCAACGAAAGCGTTGAGAGGGGAGTCATGTTCATTTTCCCAACGCTCATCCTCAACTTCAGAAGGGATATCTTCAATTCGTCCGCACGCCTCATGCTTGACATAGCAACGGACGTGATCCCTTTGACAGCCTACTGCGAACATGGCGACTGCATAAAGGACGCCTTCTATACGTACAGGTACTACGATGTGGACGGCTGCGAGTGTCCGGCTCTCTATTTCGACCCACTAATAGTCGTTGGAGGGGATGGTGCCAAGACCGGTTCCGACAACCCAAACTATGCATCGCGCTGCGATGAGCACCACTTCCTCCCCGGCAAGGAGTATACGTTCTTCAATCTGAAGCCTCTTGCTGAGGAGGCCAGCAAAGGCAACGTGAAACGCCTGAGGTCCGAGATCGAAAGCCTGAAGTACAACATCAAGAAGAGCGAGCTGTACAAGAACATCTGCAACCGCTACAAAGGCAACCCCAACGAGGAGATATACTTCAACTCCCTCAAGCCCGATTACATTGCGGAGAAGGCTTTGATGTTCCTCTTCAATGAGCAGAACCTTGTATCGGAGGATTTGCTTGTAAGGTTCGTAAACGAGCTTTCGTTGAACCGAGAGTACATGACAAGGACATTGGCTGACAACAGGAGACCCGTGTCTCTGGATCAGGGGCTGTTGTTCTGATATTTGCATCGATTGCATCTTGATTGTTTTGGAGGTTTTGCATGAACCAGTTGGCTGAAAAACTGAATGCTGTTTTGGATTCGACTTGTGTAGGAGGGCTTTTGTCCAACTATGGCAGACGCATGTATGTTCCAAAAGGCATAATCGTGCAGTCAGCTGAAGCTAAGAAGCAGGCCTCCCGCTTCAATGCAACCATTGGTGTGGCTTTGGAGGAAGGCTCTGCCATGTGCCTTTCATCCATAAAGGATTTCTTCTCTCCTTCCTTGAAGGTTGGCGAGATTTTCCCATACGCTCCAATGGGTGGAGTTCCCGCCCTCAGATCCTTGTGGAAGGAGCGTATGTTTGAAAAGAACCCTTCCATGGCAGGTGCTTGCATCTCTACGCCGGTTGTGGCTGCAGGTCTTACCAACGCCTTGAGCTTGGTCTGCTCCCTTTTCGTTGACGAAGGGGACAGTGTGGTCCTTCCAAACATGTACTGGGAGAACTACGACCTTATATTGGACGAACAGCGTCAGGCTAAGAAGGTCCTGTTCGACAACTTCTCGTTCTCAAAGGAAGGCGTTGCCAGATTCAACGTTTCCGGTCTTGACGCTGCTTTGGCTTCAACCTGCGATAAGGCGGTTGTGATCCTCAACTTCCCAAACAACCCAACAGGCTACACTCCAACCAACGAAGAGGCTCTGGAGATTGTGGAGGTTTTGAATCGATACTCCAATTCAGGGAAGAAGCTTGTAGTTATCACAGATGATGCCTATTTTGGGCTATTCTTCGAAGAAGATGTATGCAAGGAAAGCCTTTTTGCAAAGCTTTGCAACTGTAGCGAGAACCTCCTTGCCATCAAGTGCGATGCAGCTACCAAAGAGGAGATGGTCTGGGGCTTTAGGGTCGCCTTCATAACATACGGATGCAAAGGCTTCTCTGAAGAGCAGTACGATGCTTTGGTACAAAAGACCATGGGAGCTTTGAGGGGAACCCTTTCCTGCTGCTCAACGTCAGCCCAGAACATACTGGTCAAAGGAATGACTGATTCTTCGTACTACAAGGAGAAGTTGGACGCTGTTGGGAAGATAAAGCTCAGATACAATGCATTGAAGGCCTCTTTGTCCAAGTATGAAGAACGCAAGGATCTGATCCCCCTTCCATTCAACAGCGGCTACTTCATGAGCTTTGAATGTTCCTGCAATGCAGACGAGCTGCGTCACCTCCTTTTGGACAAGTACGGCACGGGTGTAATCCGTTTGGACGACCATCACATAAGGCTTGCCTTCTCAAGCGTAGACCTGAAAGACATCCCCGCCCTGATTGACACCGTCTACGCCGCCTCAGCGGAACTGAAATAGAAAAACTCTCGTCTCCTTGTAGCATAAGGAATCGAAGATGTCACTTTTCTTTGGAATTTCAAAGAAAAAGTGACATCCGTGTCACAAAAACGAAGGAAAGTTGAAAAAAAGTGGCATAACACCCAGTCTATTTGATTTGGATCAGCGTAATCGAAAAGTCTATTCTTGGATGTAGGATGCAAGGTCATCGGCATAGGCGGCGAGTTCAAGGCCTATCTGTGGGGCAGGGGAGATCAGGCCGTCTTTGCCCTCGCAGTGGACGATGCCTTGGACTGGCTGGTTGCAGTGTGGGATTTCGTTGTGGATTCCAAATGGAATGTGGAGCATCCCCATGTTCTGCGACCAGTAGATGAGAGTGTCCAGTGTGCGAGTGCCTTCTCAGAGCGAGTTGCGGCAGGCGGTGAAGCAGGCGAAGAACTTGTCGGCCAGCGCTTTGTCGTCACACATGCCAATGGTGCTGTCTATGAAGGATTTCATCTCTGCTGTGACGTTGCCAAAGACCGTTGGGCATCCAAGTATTATCATGTCGCTTTTGACGAGTTTTTCAGGTGTGGCGATTGGAAGCGCCGTTATGTCTTCGTAGCAGTTGTTCACGGTCTCGGATTCGTTTGCAAGGATGTGGAGGTCTGGGTCTTCGACCCTGTAGAACCTTACGTCTACGTTTCTCTTCTCCAGCTCCTCCTTGAGGTAGGAGCCCATTGTAAAGCAGTTTCCGTTTGTGCTGTGGATTATGATGCTGCAGCGTTTCATTGTTGCCTCCTCGGTTGCCCTTTTTGCCTCTTTTGCTCGTTTTGGGTCTCATTGAAAACCCTGCCTCGAAAAAGGGACAGCCACATTTGAATTATACAACAGAAACACAACAACGCAAAAAGGAATTGGAGTAAATGCAACAAATGAACATGAAAGTACATATGGTGCTCGAATACAGACAAAAGGAATGTCGTTTGATATTATACCAGTCATGGACAACTCGATTGATACTCCAGAAGAAACAGCTATTGACACACTGCCCAAGTCTCAGCGTTTCGACCTCAAGGATTTCACAAAGAGGGTTGCGGTCATAGCCGTACCCGTCGCCCTACAGAACCTCCTTTCGACTACGGGGACCATGGTTGACACCATGATGATAGCTCCTTTAGGAGAGAATGCCGTTGGAGCCGTTGGACTGTGTTCTCAGTATGCACTTCTCATGCTTGCAGGCTATTGGGGCTTCGTTGGAGGGGGAATGCTTTTCTTCTCGCAGTACTGGGGAGCTCAAGACCACAAGGGCATAGCCCGCAGCTTTGGACTAACATGGATGTGCATGATGACGGTGAGCATCATCTTTGGAGGCCTTGCTCTGTTCTTCCCTCAAGCCATCATGCGAATGTACACTGACAAAATAGCCATCCAGAAGATAGGCATCGAATACCTCAAGGTCATAGGATATGCGTATCCTTTTCAGGTGACGGCCATAGCCATGAGTGCCCTATTAAGGGCTACGGAAAGGGTGAAGATACCCCTATACGCTGCAATATGCAGTGTTTTCAGCAACATACTCCTGAATTGGGCTCTCATTGGCGGGCATTGGGGCTTTCCTGCAATGGGCGTACAGGGTGCAGCTTTGGCTACCGTTTGCGCCTCCGCCATCAATGTCGTTGTAATCATGATCCTCTCCGCTGCGGCGAAGTACCCATACCTTTTCATGTTCAAGGACCACTTTGCATGGAAGGGCGACAAGGTCAAGGAGTTCTTCAGAAAGAGCTTTCCAATAATATGCAATGAAGTGTTCATTGGCATTGGCAACCTTACCATAAACATGGTCTTGGGAAGGCAGAGCGAGCAGGCCATAGCAGCCCTTGCCGTATTCAGGACGTTTGAAGGATTTATTGTGGGATTCTTCTCTGGATTCTCAAATGCATCTTCAGTTGTCGTAGGCAAATGCGTGGGGGCGGGCGAATTGAGGCTTGCATACGAGCGTGCCAAGAGACTCATACCAATGTGCCAGATCTGCATTCTCGTCGAGGGTGTCATCGTGAACCTCATAAAGCCATATGCCTTCACTGCAATGGGGCTTTCAGGCGAATCCTTTGCAATCTGCAGCTTACTGGTTCTCATCTACAGCTGCGCCGCCGTCCTACGAATGGGAAACTGGTCCATGAACGACACATTCAGAGCCTCAGGCGATTCATTCACGGGGACGGCCTTGGAAATGGGCTTCATGTACGTCATGGTCCTTCCAGCAGTGTGCCTTGCCGGCCTTAAGTTCAAACAGCCAATACTCATCGTGTTCTCGCTGTGCTACTGCGACGAGATTGTGCGCTACATCCTCATGACGATCCATCTCTACACCGGCAAATGGATACGCCCCGTCACGCCGGAGGGCAAGGCCGTCCTAGCTGACTTTAGACGGTCGCTGGGAAAGCGCAGACCAAAAGGCAGGGCCATCATCCATTAGACCGATGTCTCTGAATCACGAAAAACCAGCAAAAGGAGCCATTGTGGAATACAAAGAAAGAAGGAACGTAGAAGACAACTTCAGTGAAACGGCCAAAACCAATGAAAACTGCAAAAGCGCAAGCAAGGCCATAAACCCCAAAAAACTTCTGGTGTGCTTTGCAGTAGGAGCTGTCATTGCACTGGCGTTGCTGTTGGCAAAAGGGGTGTTCGATTCCCAAAATGCAAAGGACACTGTGCGCATAGTATGCGATGCCTTCTTTGCAGCGGGTGCGATCCTTCTTGTGGCAGGATCCCTCTTATGGACGTTCGACAACGGAATCACAGACGGCCTTACATACTCTGCAAGGACCATGCTGAACCTTAGAAAGAAGGACTACGAAACCAACGAAAGGGAATCCTACAGCGCCTATAGGGAACGCAAGCACAAGAACAAGGGAACAGTGAAGGAATTTCTCATTTCAGGGGGTGTCTACTTAGTTGTTTCCGTGGTCTTGCTGCTGGTATACAACAACATCTAAGCTTTGGCTGGAACTTCATTGCAACTTTTTGTTTCAATGAATAACAACGACTGTTAAAAATCGCATTTGGATGGAAGTGGTTGAAAGAAAGCCACCGCACTGTTAAAATATGTGCCATCCAAATGATTAATCAGAACGGCTCGGCGAGCCATTTTGGCCATATGGCAATGGAAAAAATTTTCATGGAGGAAATGAAGATGAAAAAACTGACTATAGCTTTGCTGGTTGTCTCTCTGCTCCTTTGTGTTTCCTGTGGAAAAAAGGAAACTACTGCAAAGACAGAGGCGGCTCCTGCAGCAACCACTGCAACAGTAGTAGAGACACCAAAGACAGAGACAACTGCTCCTGCAGCGCCTGCAACATATACATTCAACCAGGCACTTTCTGTCTTCCCAACCAACTGGAACACTCATACCTATGAGACCAACACCGAGACTGAGATTGGTGATTACATCCAGGACGGTTTTTACACATTCGACTACAACGAGGACGAGACCGGTTACAAGGTCGTTCCTGCAATCGCTGTGGGCGAGCCTAAGGATGTAACGGCAGAGTACGTTGGCAAGTATGGAATCACAGAGGACTCCGTCAACCAGGCCTATGTCATCACAATCAGACAGGACCTCAAGTGGGACGACGGAACTCCAATCAATGCATACGACTTCGTAGAGTCCCAGAAGAGACTCCTCAACCCTGTTGCACAGAACTACCGTGCTGACAACCTCTACAGCGGCAACATGGTCGTCTACAATGCAAAGGAATACCTCTATCAGGGCAAGACGGTCGAGCTTGACAACGGTGCAAACGCAGGTTACACAATGGCTGACCTCCACAAGGGTGCAGACGGACAGTACTACTCCGCAAACGAAGAGCCTGTCTACATTGGCCTTGACTTCGCCCTTGCTTGGACGAACAACAACACATTGGCAGACTACGTTGGTGCTTATGGCGATTCTTACTTCGACACAACCAACTGGGAAGCCCTCATGGCAAAGGCTGACGACAAGGGACTCATCCCTCTCACAGACGAGAACTACGCTCTCTTCGTTCCTGTAACGACAGGCAATCCAAACTGGGGCGAGACAGAGGACGATGTTCCTAACTACTTCGTCTACGCTACAACATACGCACCACTTGATTGGTCAGAGGTCGGCTACCAGGCTCTCAGCGACTATGAAATCCTCATCTGCCTCACAAAGCCTCTCAAGGGCTTCTACCTCCTTTACTCCCTTACAAGCACAAACCTTGTCAAGATAGACCTTTATGATGCATGCGAGAGCATCGTTGACGGTGTCTACACCAACACATACTGTACATCCGCAGAGACGACACCTTCCTACGGTCCATACAAGCTCACATCATTCCAGGCAGACAAGCAGTTCGTACTCGAGAGAAACGACAACTACTATCTGTTCAACGACAGACCAGACCTCTACCAGACAACGTCCATCGTGACGGACTACGTCCCAGAGGCATCCACAAGACTTGAGCTCTTCCTCCAGGGAAAGCTTGACGGCTATGGACTTACAATCGACGACATGAAGACATACTCGTTGTCAGACTACTGCTACTACACACCAGGCGACAGCGTGTTCTTCATGGCATTCAACCCAGACCCAGAGAAGCTTGCAACCATGCAGGCTGCAGCAGGTGCTGGCATCAACAAGACCATCCTCACTCTCCTTGAGTTCAGACAGGCAATGAGCTTCGCTCTCAACAGAGCGGATTTCTGCCTTGCAACGAGCCCAACGAACGAGCCGGGCTTTGGCCTCTACTCAGACCTCATCATCTGCGACCCAGAGAACGGAACTCCATACCACTCCACTGACCAGGCAAAGAACGTCCTCGTCAACTTCTGGGGCCTCAAGGATGACATTGGCGAAGGCAAGCTCTACGAAGACGTAGACGAGGCCATCGAATCCATCACAGGCTACAACCTCACAAAGGCAAAGCAGCTCTATGATGTAGCATACGACATGGCAATTGCACAGGGCATCATGAGCGAGACCGATGTCGTTGAGATCAAGATTGGAACTCCAAACGGAACAGCCAAGTTCTACAACAACGGCTACGAGTATCTTGTGAACTGCTACACAGAGGCAGTCAAGGGAACCAAGTTCGAAGGCAAGCTCAGGTTCACAAGGGACGACACTCTTGGAAACGGCTTTGCAGACGCACTCAAGAACTGCCAGGTCGACATGCTCTTTGGCGTTGGTTGGACAGGTTCCACGCTCGATCCATACAACCTCATGGAAGCCTATACATCCTCTAGCTACCAGTACAATCCATGCTGGGACACCACGAAGGAAAACCTCACGATCAACATCCACGGAGTTGACTACACGGCATCCGTCAAGGATTGGAACGACATCATGATGGGTGAGGCCCGCACGATCTCCTCTGCAAAGGGTGAGAAAATCGAGTACTCCTGCGGTGATGCTGACAACGATCCTGAGACAAGACTCGACATCCTTGCAGCTCTCGAGATGGCCGTCCTAATGACATACGAAGAAATTCCAATCATGGGCGATGCATCCGCTTCCCTCAAGGGTATGCAGATCAAGTACTACACCGAGAACTACATCTTTGGTATGGGACGCGGTGGAATCAAGTACTACACCTACAACTACACAGACGCAGAATGGGATGCATACTGTGCTTCTCAGAACTACGTCCTCAAGTACAACTAGGGTATAGTTTCTTCGAAAGAGCAGCTTCATCGGCACCCAAAAAGGTGCCGGTGAGGCTTTTTTGCTCTGAATATATGGCAATACATGGAGATGCATGACGATGCAAAGTACAGAGACATCGGGCTGTATGCGTCCCTACGCATTGCCATAGAGAGAGGTTGAATATGGTCAAATATGTCATAAAGCGTGTGCTTCTCATGCTTCTGACGTTCTTCGTAATTATTTCAGGGTGCTTCATCCTAATAAGGCTACTGCCAAATATACCAGCCCAGCAGTTTGGAAAGGATATGTCGCTCGTCCTGCAAAGAAGGGTGAGACAGGGCCTTGTGGATGCAAACGGAAATGCAATCCCCTTGATACAGCAGTATTGGAACTTCATAACAAGGACGCTCTTCACAGGAGAGTGGGGCGTTAGCGAGTCGCTCTACATTGGACAGGACTGCATGCAGGTGTTCCTAAGCAAGCTTCCGGCAACGATTCTGCTCAACGTGTACGCCATGGTGTTCGCCGTTCCGCTTGGACTTCTTCTTGGCATCTACGCCGCTCTCAAGAAGAACAAGTGGCAGGATCATGTGATTTCCACTGGTGTCATGATATTCGTATCAGTGCCAAGCTACGTGTATGCATTCCTTGTACAGTACTTCCTTTGCTTCAAGCTCAAGCTTTTCCCTCTGGTGATGAAAAGCGGGACGAACTACTTTTCAGCTTCCATGTTCCATTCCATGCTCCCTGCGGTGATTTCGCTTGCCTTTGGTTCCATTGCGGGCTTCGCTCGCTTCACACGTGCGGAGCTGACCGAGGTCCTCACGAGCGAATATCTCCTTCTTGCAAGGACGAAGGGTCTCACGAAAGCCCAGACGACAAGAAGGCATGCCCTTAGGAACGCCATGGTCGTCATCCTCCCAATGATCATTGCAGAGTTCATTGGAATCATTGGAGGATCACTCATAATAGAGAACATATTCGTCGTGCCTGGCGTAGGTCCTTTGTATGTAAACTCGATCACGGCAAGGGATTACAACTTCTTCATGCTGTTGTCTGCGTTCTACACCATAATTGGACTGGCATCAGGAATCCTGCTTGACCTAAGCTATGGATTCATCGACCCAAGAATCAGAATAGGGAGCAAGGCAAATGGCAAATACTGACAACTACAAGAACATTCCTGCCGAGAAGTTCCGTTTCACCAACAACCGCTCCTCCAGTGATGAAAAGTTCAAGACAAAGCAGATAGGTTACTTCGAGGATGCATGGCATCGTTTCAGGAAGAACAAGAGCTCCATCGTAGCCTCCGTAATCATTCTGGTCCTCGTGATATACGCAATTGTGGTTCCAATGTTCTGCGAGACCACATATTCCAAGAGCCTTACGGATACGACATACCTCACGTATACCAAGCTCCTTCCAAAGACCAAGCACCTCCAGTGGCTAGGCTGGGATGGCTGCCACAAGGTCCAGCTCACGGAGAACAACCTCAACTACTATAGGGCAATAGAGGAGGAGACCGGCTTCGATGTCGTGCGCAAGGTCTACGGTCAGGAGACCACAGAGGACGGAAGGGTTCTGTACGATGCAAAGCTCGACAGCTACACTTCCAACGGCTTTCTGTACATGACCCTTTCGCAGGAGCAGTATGATGCCCTTCAGGCTTGGCAGAACGAGACGGGAATACAGGTCATATACCCTGCAATCAAGACCAAGAACGTATCGGATGCGAACATCTGGTACGAAGCCAACCAGAAGGGTGTAGCAACCCTTGATAGGAACGGCAACTTCGTGAACGTTTACAAGACGAGCGGAAACGACGGCAACTACAGCTCGTTGAGGATTGCAGGCGACCCCGGCCTTGAGGATGCAGAGGCAAAGGACCGCTACCGCTATGCTACGGTCACAGGCGACTCTACGTCCGTCTCCTACAAGTGCCGTATCTTCAAGTACACATATTTCCAGTATAGATATGGATTTGAACCTTGCTTCATCTTTGGAACCAACGCTTTGGGCCAAGACATCTTCACACGTCTTGCAGCCGGTGCCAGGTTCTCATTCATTTTCGCAATAGCAATCTCCATAATCAACCTTTTCATTGGTTCAATGTACGGAGCCGTGGAAGGCTACTTTGGCGGAACGCTTGACCTCATAATGGAAAGGATAAGCGACATACTTGTGGACATCCCGTTCATTGTCGTGGCTACGCTGTTCCAGCTGCACCTGGCAAAGAAGGTGGGTCCTGTGTGGAGCCTCCTGTTTGCCTTTGTGCTTACAGGATGGATTAGCATGGCATCGCGCGTCAGGATGCAGTTCTATAGGTTCAAGGGACAGGAGTACGTACTTGCTGCAAGGACGCTTGGTGCAAGCAACGGAAGGCTTATGTTCAAGCATATATTCCCAAACTCGCTTGGAACGCTAATAACGGGATCCGTCCTCGTCATCCCAGGTGTCATATTCAGCGAGTCCAGCCTTACCTACCTTGGAATCATCAATCTTGAGAGTTCCACGATGACAAGCGTTGGAACCATGCTCGCCAATGGAAAGGATTACCTTGCAACGTATCCACATATTATATTCATGCCAGCATTGTTCATATCTCTGCTTGAGATTTCGTTCAACCTGTTTGGAAACGGCCTTAGGGACGCTTTCAACCCAGCACTGAGAGGAGCAGACGAGTGATGAGCAACGAAAGAGAAAAGAAACTTCAGGTCAAGGACCTCACCATATCGTTCAGGACCATAAACGGAAAGCTTCAGGCTGTAAGGGACATTTCGTTCGATCTTTACAAAGGGGAGACCCTTGCAATCGTAGGTGAGTCCGGAAGCGGAAAGTCCGCGACCAGCAAGACCATCCTTGGAATCTCCGCTGCAAACACAATAGTTGAAAGCGGTGAGATCCTCTACGACGGAAGGGACCTCTTGAAGATAAGCGAGGACGACTACCACAAGATCCGCGGAGACAAGATCTCCATGGTATTCCAGGATCCGCTTTCGTCACTCAATCCAATCATGAGGATTGGAAACCAGATAACAGAGGCCATGCTCTTGAAGAACAAGGCCAACAGGAAGGAGAGCCACAAGAAGCTCTCTGCAACCCTTGCAGCTCTTGACGATGCAATGAAGGCAAGTGGATGCGATGAGGACAAGGACCGCTTCTCTACGTTCAAGAAGATAATTGGCGTACAGTCGAAGTACGAAGCCCCTTATTCTCAGGCACACTCGAATGCTGTTGCAGGTCTCAAGGCGGCTGAGGACATGCTCCTTGCCATAAGGAAGGAGGCCGTCGCAAATCCTGTTTCAGAGGCAAAGGAGGTCGTGGACTACTTCAAGGCCTCAGTTGACAGATTCGTCGTCAACGATGCGGATACTGTGAAAGAACTGTATTCCTCCATAATGAAGGCCGCACGCAGCGCCGCCAAGACCCACAACTATGATGAGATGGTCCCTCTTCTTGAGAATGGCTGTTCCTTGTTGAAGGCCGCCATAGAGGAGGAGGCCCCTGACTTCTTCGCCCTTGGATGCTGGACGGTGCTGGATGGCAACGTACTTGGAGACGAGGATGCAACAGCCTTGAACAAGAAGACCGCAGCCAGCCTTGGAAGTCCTTTCATAATCGGTTTCATAGCCGATATCAAGAAGGCCTTGGAGTACACGTCAGACAAGTCCGTGAAGGATATGAAGAAGGCGTTGGAGGTCCTTGCCGAGGCAAAGAGAAGGCTCTCGTCCGACATGCCGGACAAGGCCGATGTCGATAGGATCGTCAAAGGCGTTTCGGATGCTGTCGAAAAGGCCATTGATCCTCTTGAAACGGTCAAGGACAGCTATGCCTACACGTTCCGCGTAAGCATAGACAGCGCCGTGAAGACATTCTACGACGACATTGCCCGCAACCAGGCTGAGGAGAAGAGGTTCCTCAAGCAGACGGCCCGCTATGAGAAGCTGGAAGCCAAGGGAAAGGCTCCTGAGGCAAAGGTTGCTCCGCTGTCGCTTGCAGACCTCAAGCTTGTTCAGGAGAACCTTGTGAAGATTTTCTCCAACATGCAGCAGCAGTTCGAGAAGAGAGTTTCAGATGTCTCCCTGTTCGACTTTGACAAGAGAAGCCGCTCCTTCATGCTGTGGCTGCGCGACACAGCAATGGCTGAGATAAGGGTCGTTACCAAGTCAATGGCAAAGGACCGTGCCATAAGGGTCATGGAGCAGGTTGGAATCACAGAAGCGAGAAAGAGATATAGACAGTATCCGTTCGAATTCTCAGGTGGTATGAGGCAAAGGATCGTCATTGCAATCTCCCTCACTGCAAATCCTGACATCCTTATATGCGATGAACCTACGACTGCTTTGGACGTAACCATACAGGCCCAGATCCTTGAGCTCATCAACAAGCTCAAGGAGGAGAGGAATCTCTCTGTCATCTTCATAACCCATGACCTTGGAGTCGTTGCAAACATGGCTGACAGGATTGCCGTCATGTATGCAGGAAAGATTGTGGAGTATGGAACGGCCGACGAGATCTTCTATCACCCAGCCCACCCATACACATGGGCCCTCTTGGCCTCCATTCCAGATCTGGACAGCAAGGGCAACAAGCTTGAATCCATACCTGGAACGCCACCTAACATGATCTATCCTCCAAAGGGCGATGCCTTTGCGGCAAGGAACAAGTATGCAATGGAGATAGACTTCGAGGAGCAGCCTCCAATGTTCAAGATAACAGATACCCACTATGCAGCCACATGGCTTCTGCATCCAAATGCACCGCATGTTGAGATGCCTGAGATCGTGCGCGACCGTATTGCAAGGATGAACGGAGGTGCCAAATGAGCGAAGTTTCAAACAAGGAAGTCCTACTTAGGGTGGAGAACCTTTGCCAGTACTTCAAGCTTGACAGAACCACCGTCAACAAGGCCGTGGACAATGTAAGCTTCGATATCCACAAAGGAGAGGTCTTTGGCCTGGTTGGCGAGTCCGGATGCGGAAAGACCACAACGGGAAGGTCCATCATTAGGCTGTACGACTGCACAAGCGGCAGCGTCTACTTCAAAGGCCAGAGGATATGTGCAGGCACCCAGTCATACAAAGACGCCATCTCAGCTGCAAGGAAGGAGAAGTCCTCCTGCAAGGACCCTGCAAGGCTCGAGGAGCTCAACAAGGTCATTGAGGACAACAGGGCTGCAATCAAGAGCGCCAAAGCCGACCACAAGAATGTGGATCGTAGCCTGTTGAACCAGATCCAGATGATTTTCCAGGATCCTATCGCTTCTCTGGACCCTCGTATGACCGTCCGTGACATAATTGCAGAAGGCCTCATCATAAAGGGTATAAAGGACAAGGAGTACATAGACAACAAGGTCTACGAGATGCTTGAGACTGTTGGTCTTGTAAGGGAGCATGCTTCAAGATACCCGCATGAGTTCTCCGGTGGTCAGCGCCAGAGGATTGGAATAGCCCGCGCAATCATCATGGAGCCATCCCTCATAATCGCAGACGAGCCAATAAGCGCCTTGGATGTGTCCATTAGGGCACAGGTCATGAACCTTCTCAACGACCTTAGGGAAAGTATGGGTCTTACGATTCTGTTCATTGCCCATGACCTAAGCGTCGTCAAATACTTCTCAGACAGGATTGGCGTCATGTACTACGGAAAGATGGTCGAACTTGCTCCGTCAGACGAGCTTTTCCGCCATCCTCTCCATCCGTACACAAGGTCGTTGCTAAGTGCAATACCTCAGCCTGATCCAAACTACGAGAAGAACAGAAAGAGAATCGTCTACAATCCTGTTGCAGACCATGACTATAGGAACAGCACACCTTCCTTCAGAGAGGTGGAGCCCGGCCACTTCGTCCTTTGCGACGATGCCGAGTTCGAGAAGTACTCCAAGATAGTCTCGCAGGGCTGAGACCCTGTAAAAGGCGAGGATGGCGAATGTCCTGTGGATCCTGTAAGGTTGCCGACCTGTTGGAAGGCTATGTGCCGTACAACGATCAGGAACGTTTGGACAAGTATGTCATCCTCGACTATCTTCGCACCTCTCCAGACATTTTTCTGAGATCCAATCTAAAGGCCCACATGACGGCATCGGCCTGGATTGTGAACCGCTCGCGCACCAAGGTCCTCATGGTGTTCCATAGGATATACGATTCGTGGTCATGGACCGGCGGCCATGCCGATGGTGACGAGGACCTTCTTGCCGTGGCCATGCGCGAAGCCCGTGAAGAGACCGGTGTGGAGGCCCTTCCCGTGAGCCCTTCCATCTTTTCAATCGAACAGCTGCCTGTGGACGGCCACTACAAGAACGGGCTCTACGTCCCAAGCCATATGCACCTCAATGTCTCATACCTCCTTGAGGCCGATGACTCTGCGCCCCTCAAAGTGAAGGCCGACGAAAACAAGGCTGTTGCATGGTTTGGACTTGACGAAGCCCTGACAAAACCTTCCCCAGCAGAAAGATGGGTGGTAGACCACATATATGCAAAACTCAATTCCAAACTCAAGGAGATCCTATGAATCCTTCAATGAAGCTTTCCCAACCAAAGTCTGCAAGGTCCATAAACACCGCTCGTGTGTTGAGTTCCTTGAGGTTGGGTGAAAACCTTTCCAAAGCGGAGCTTGCGCGCCTGCTTGAACTGAACAAAGTCTCAGTAGGCGAGATCGTGGACTCCCTTTTGGCCGACGGCTTTGTGGAGGAACTTGGCAAGATGGAGGCCGTCAACGGCAGGAAGCCCACGGCCTTGAAGCTCGTGCCAAGTGCGCGCTATGTGCTTTCCGTAGACATTGGAAGACGCAACACCTCCATAGCCCTGTGCGACATGACGGCCAACGTTGTCAAGTTCGAACGCATTCCAACCATAGTTGACGTCAAGGTCGAGGAGTTTTGTGTTGGAATCATAAAAAGCTGCATCAGGGTCATGAAACTCGTTGATCCCCAAAGAATCTTGGGTGTTGGTGTCACAGTAGGCGGTCGTATCTCCTCTGATGGTGGCGTTGTCCTCGAATGTCCGTACCTTCCTTGGAGGAACATCCCTCTTGGCGATGCCTTCTCCCAAGTGTTGAAGCTGAAGGCTGTTGTGTGCAACTCAACCACGGCTTTGGTTGCTGCTGAGCGTTTTGCCTCATACGGCAGCGGCCTTTTGGACTGTGTTGGCCCCATCATGTACCTTGATTGGAGCGATGGCTTCAACCTTGCGTTCGTCGAGGACGGCAAGGTCTTTGGAAACTGCAACCGTTTTGGGCATCTCAAGGTCTCATCCACAGGCCTTTGCTGGTGTGGGGAGATTGGCTGCCTTGAAGCCGTTGCAAGTGCATGGGCACTCTCCAACAGCATGGATGCACATCTCAAGGATCTTTGGGACAAAGTGGATGACGAAGTGTTGGCGGCCCTGTCCCGTGCTTTGGTTCTGTCCTCTCAGGTCGTTGGTTCGTCAAAGGTCGTCATAGGAGGTGAGGGCTCCACAATACCTGACTCCAAGCTCGATTCGCTTCGTGGCATGTGCAGCGGTCTTGTTCTGGAACGTTCCAACCTTGGAGACAAAGCCAACATGGTAGCCGCCGCTGAAAGCGCCTTGGACACCTGGGTGTACATGACATCCCTCCTGGAAGATGTAAAAGGCCTGCTGTAAATAGCTTTCTTCTTTCTCCCATTCACTTGCCGTGGCAGGGTGTTTTTATTAACTTTGACGATGGAGGAACGTAAGTTCCTCTTTGATTTGGAGGAAGAAAAATGGAACGAAAACAGTTCAAAACGGAAGTATCGGAGCTTTTGAATCTGATAATCCATTCACTATATTCACATAAGGAGATATTCCTTAGAGAACTCATCTCAAATGCATCGGATGCTTTGGATAAGCTCAAGTACAAGAGCCTTGTCGATGGGAAGACTCCTGAAGGCGAGCTTAGGATAGACATATCGTTCACAGAAGGGGACAAGAGAACCCTCACAATCGCCGACAACGGCATTGGTATGACCCATGAAGAGCTAAATGAGAACTTGGGTACGATAGCTCGCTCCGGGACGAAGAAGTTCATCTCCAACCTTACGGACGAGCAGCGCAAGGACAGCAACCTCATTGGTCAGTTTGGCGTAGGCTTCTATTCCGCCTTCATGGTGGCTGACAAGGTCGAGGTCACATCCAAGGCATACGGCAGCGACGAAGCCTTCAAGTGGTCCAGCGACGGCAAGGAGAAGTACACCATAGAGGAAGCCCAGCGTGAGGGCTGTGGAACCACAATCGTGCTCTATCTCAACGATGAAGGCAAGGAATATGCCAACAGATGGCAGATCGAGAACCTCGTCAAGCAGTACAGCGACCACATTGCATATCCAATCTATCTTGCATACGACCAGAATACATACGATGACAAATACAACGTCACAGGTACGGAGCATAAGGTAGAGAAGATAAACAGCGCCGCTGCACTTTGGGCTCGTAGCAAGAGCTCCCTCAAGGAAGAGGACTACAACGAGTTCTACAAGAACACCTGCTACGACAGCGAGAACCCTCTCTTCTACATCCATACGAAGGCCGAGGGTGCCACGGAGTACACCACGTTGTTCTTCATCCCTGCAAAGGCTCCGTTCGACATGTACCATGCGGACTACAAGCCAGGTGTGAAACTCTATGTCAAACGTGTCTACATAACGGACGATGACAAGGAGCTTTTGCCAACCTATCTAAGGTTCGTGCGTGGCATAATAGACAGCGAAGACCTGCCTCTCAACGTATCACGTGAGATCCTTCAGCAGAACAAGGTCATGATGACCATAAGGAACGCTTCCGTGAAGAAGCTTCTTGGAGAGTTCCAGAAGATATCGGAGCAGAACCCTGAGCTCTATACAAAGTTCATAGAACAGTACAACCGCCCTCTCAAGGAAGGCCTCTACCAAGACTACGCAAACAGGGACGAGCTTCTAGGACTTGTGCGCTTCAAGAGCACAGCTGTGGATGGCTACACATCCCTTAAGGCCTACAAGGAACGCATGGTCGCCGACCAGAAGAGCATCTACTACATCACGGGCTCAGACGAGAAGACACTTCGCAATTCGCCACTTCTTGCATCGTACAAGGAGAAGGGCATAGAGGTCCTTCTTATGACCGATGACATTGACGATATCGTCATTTCGTCCATTGGCAAGTTCGAGGACATCCCTCTCAAAGCCGTGAACAAGAGCGGTGCAATGGATGACTTCATGTCTGACGACGAGAAGAAGAAAGTCCAGGAAGAGGGCTCAAAGGTCGCCGAGAAGTTCAAGAAGGCCCTTGGCTCCAAGGTCAAGGATGTTGTCGTTTCCACGAGGCTTTCAGGAGTCTCTGCCGTTGTAGTGACAGACGAGAACGACCCATCCGTTCAGATGCAGCAGCTTCTCAAAGCAATGGGTCAGTCGGACTACGAAGGCAGCGCCCCTATCCTTGAGGTCAACCCTGATGATCCTTTCGTCAAGAAGATCATGGATTCCTCGGACGATGCCTTTGTTGCAGACGCAGCAAGCGTCCTGCTTGACCAAGCACTCCTTTCTGAGGGTGTTATGCCAAAGGAGCCTGCGGAGTTCTCTCGCAAGCTGCACACCCTCCTTGCTCTTTGAAGGCATGGCTGTGTCAGGTAGAGCATGGCCGTACTTTGATGCCCAAAAAATGCAGTTTTGCACGAAAAGGTGACAGAGATGTCACCTTTTCGTTGTAAATAGAGGTTTTTGGCGAGGAACTTTCACCACTATTTCTTGTCTAGACCTATGAGGTAGATTTCAAAGCTGTCCACTCGGCAGGCCTTTGGTTTGAGAGTCTTGGCCTTTGCGAACATGCTGCGCATGGTCTGGAGTATCTGCTGTTGGCCTCCGCCTTGGAATATCTTGATGACGAGGTTCCCATGCTGTTTGAGCTGCTCTTGGGCCAGGATTACGACCTGCTCTGCAAGCCACTCGCTTCTTGTAGTGTCAACCGTCCTGTTTCCTGTCGTCATTGGGGCGGCATCGCTTATGATTGCATCGAAAGGCCCATGGCTTGTGAGCTTCTCCCTTATTTCCTTTGAGAACGCATCTCCTACATAGGCCGTCACTGTTGGAGGAACCGGGTTGAGGTTCAAAGGGTTGAGGTCCACGCTTATGATGGTTCCTCTTCCTTTCAACAGCATCCTGTGGGTATAGAGCGTCCAACTGCCAGGGGCGGCTCCAACATCAAGGACGGTGTCGCCTGGCTTGATGATGTTGTTGGCCTTTTGGATTTCCTCCAGTTTGTAGACGCTGCGGGCAGGGTAGCCCTCCTTGTGGGCTCTTTGGGTATAGGAATCGGCTGTGTCTCTTCTGCTTGTCGCCATGTCATAAGTTATACTCTGTTATAGCTCAAATTGAAAGACCAGCGTTTTCTTCATAAACCCTTGAAAACGTAAAAGAAGAAGAAAATTTTCTTCCTAAACGCTCAAAATTCGTCAAAATGAAGAAAAATGCTCGCAACCGTTCCCTCAACTTGCAAAGCTTTCGCCGGTATTCAAGCCATATTCAAGGATACAAACGAAGGATAGTACTTTTGGTACGGCCTGAGCGAACTGACGTAGCAGATGAACCAATTGTCAAGAAAGAAGGCTGGGTTGGCTGGTTGAATGGGAGAGAAAGCCAACCCAGCTCTGTGAAACTGCAAGTGCCTGGATTTGTGCTTTGCACTTTTGGGTAATGTATTCAGACTTGGAGAATGCAATTTCTGTGACTATTATTCACATAATAATACATAAAATAAAGAGTAAAATGTATTTTCTTCCACAAAATGTTATATTCATTACATAATTAGTTAAAATGAAGAAGAATGTAATAAGGTTGACTTAAGCATGTCCAATCCCTATTTTTACTGTATGCTCAAAGATGGACTTCTCAACAAGAAATTCAAGTATACATATTCCAACGCTGCCATGTACTTGGTCATGGTGAATGTGCTTGTCTATATGCTCGTGAACTATGCGAACATTCGCATAAAGGGATTGCCTCTCATATATTGGCTTGGGTTGATACCCGGATGCGTGAATATGGGGTGGGTGTGGCAGTTCTTCACCTATATGTTCGTGCACAGCAGCTTTTCGCATCTTTTGTTCAACATGCTTGGGCTCATAATGTTTGGACAGCTCTTAGAGAGGGCTGTGGGGACAAGGGAGTTCTTGCTGTTCAACTTCGTGTGCGGCGTTCTGGGAGGCGTTGTAAGCTACGTGTTCTATTTGCTGCAGGGTGCGCTTGCATCGGTGATCATAGGGGCATCGGGCTCCATATATGCGCTGCTTTTCCTTGCTGCTGTGCTGTTTCCTCAGGCAAGAGTGCTGCTTTTCTTCTTCATTCCAATGAAGATGCCAATTGCGGTGATGGTGTTCATTGCAATTGAGCTTTTCGACCAGATCGTGGGGCTCAATGGGGGAGTGGCGCATCTGATCCATCTTTCAAGCATTGCAGTTGCTTGGTTGTACTGCCTAGTGAGGTTCAGGCTCAATCCCATTCAGGTTTGGAAGGAGAATCTGTAGACCCAGGAGGGGAGTCCAATGGATCAGTTCCAGTCCGAGTATCCAAACTCCTTCCTAAGGTCCGCGAACTGTTTCTTGATGATTTCGTAGATTATCACAAGCTTTTCGTCATGGTGGACGAATGCGCTCTTCATTGCGTTCACGCTTATCTTCTCAAGATCCTTGAGGGTGAGGCCAAAGTTGTCGCAGGCGATCTCCATTTCCTTGGTCATGCTTGTGTTGCTCATAAGACGGTTGTCAGTACATAGGAATACCCTGAAATGGTTGCGGAAGAACACTATGAAGGGGTGGGTTCCAAAGCTCTTGGCGGCTCCTGTTCCAATGTTGCTGGAAAGGCACATCTCCAAAGGGATTCTCTTGTCTTGGATGAAGTGGGCAAGATCCCCCATTGACTCTATACGAAGCCCGTCAAGGCTCATGTCGTCCACAAGATGTGTTCCATGTCCAATTCTATGGGCACCGCATACTTGGATTGCCTGCCAGATGGATTCAAGTCCAAAGGCCTCTCCAGCGTGGATTGTTATGTTGAAGTTCTTGTTTCTGATGTACTGGAACGCTTCTATGTGCTTTTTGGGAGGAAAGCCGCTTTCATCCCCTGCAAGGTCGAATCCCACGACCCCTCTGTCTCTGTATGCAGTTGCAAGCTTTGCCACTTCAAGGCTTACGTTTGGGCTTTGGTTCCTCATGGCACACAGGATAACTCCATAGTGGACACCCGTCTCCCTTTTGCCTTGCTCCATGCCTTCCAGCACTGCTTGGACGACCTGATCCATAGTGAGTCCGTTCATCGTATGGAGGATTGGTGCAAAACGGATTTCCCCATAGACCACGTTCTCCTTGTGCCAATCCTGAACCGCTTCGTAGGCGACTCTTGTTAGAGACTGAGGGGTCTGCATTACGGCATTGGTGACGGAGAATGTCTCCAAATACAACGAAAGGCTCTTGAGTTTGCAGCCCTGCTCGAACCAGAGTTTAAGCTCCTTCTCGTCCGTGCTTGGAATCGAAACATCGTATTGGCGTGCAAGGTCTATGACAGTTGAAGGTCTGAGACCCCCGTCTAGATGGTCATGAAGCTCGACTTTTGGAATCCTTTCAATAATGTCGTGTGGAATCACCGCATTCCTCCTGTGAAAACCTTTCTGAAAAAGCCTTTGGTTGATTATAGTGCAAACCCTTTGAGTAGGAAAGTGAAAAACATCCAAAACATTTGAAATGTAAGCATCCAAGAAGGGTCCAAAGGTTTACATTAATTGGTTTTTCTGAAATAATCCGCTTTAGTATCTTTCATTATTGGAAAGAATAAGAAGGTAAGGAAATGACAAATAAACAAAAAACACTGAACAAGAAGCTTCTTTCTGCAGCAGTGTCCGCAACCAAGGCCAAGGAGATCCACGACCTTGTCAAGCTTGGCGCCGATGTCAATTGCACCAACGATTGGGGTATGAGTCCAATAATGCTCGCTGCACAGTACAACACGCATGTCGTCGTGCTCAAGGCTCTCATCCACGCAGGTGCGGACATAAACGCCGTGGAACCAAAGTACAAGTCCAACGCACTTCACCTTGCAGCCAACAAGTGCTCAAACCCAAAGGTTGTCGAGGCCCTCATAGACGCCGGCGCCGATGTCAACGCCCGCAACTATCTTGGCGAGACCCCTCTCATCATGGCTGTGCAGTCCAACGAGAACACAAGGATTTTCTCCCAGCTCCTTGCTTGTGGCGCAGACGTGAACATGTGCGACTGGCAGGGCCACAACGTAATGGAATACGCTCGCAGGGAAAAGCGCGCCTACATCATCACCATCCTCAAGCAGCTTGGTCTTTGATAGCGCCTTTGATGGCCTGAAACGCCATCATACACGAAAAAAGCTTCAAGGTTGTTGGCCTTGAAGCTTTCTTTTTTAGCCCGATGCCTTTGAGTTTAGAAGCTGTACACGTAACCTATCCTGGTTGTGTAGAGGAGAAGGACTAAGGATGCGGAAAAGAACTCCGGCGTAAGGACAGCAAAGGGGACGACCTCATTCGTCGTCTCGCCGCTTTCAGAATCCTTCTGGTTCGTAAGCACGATACCGGCAAGAGGAAGCTCTGTTGCAACGTAGATTCCGCTTTGCCTGTTCAGGTTGTACTTGAACCTTACCGCAAGATCAAGCGATATGATCCCCCCTTTGAGCCCCAATTCCTTGAAAAGTTCCGTGTACAGTCCCGACAAGGCAAAACCAAGGTCTACATCGAACTTGTCGCCCTTGGTCACATCATACAAGGCGCTTACGTTGCCTGCATACGCAAGAGAGAACGAAAGCTTCAATGCATCAAGGAAGTCCGGTCTGTCTTCTTCCGTGGTGTTCAGATAGCTGAGAATGAGGATGTTTGGAAAGCCTGAATACAGGTTTCCTCCAAACTCCCATCTTCCAAGATTGTACGACGTACCAATGTGGGAGACTCCATAGGCCGTTCCTGCATTTATGCTCCAACCGGAGTCTTTGGCATTGGCCGGGGTCTGCTTCGCATCTACTGCGAACGCAGATATACAAACGACTGCCAAGATTGCAAGGATTGCGATAACTTTCTTTGGATTTTTCATTTTTCACCTCGTTTTTCTTTCTACCCTTTGTTTGACTGAATGGCTTCAACACAGGAAGCCGTGCAGTTGACTATACGTCAAGTGTAAAGTACAAAGGTTGCAAAACGCTAGTGAAAATTTCTCAAAGTCCTAAGAAATCTTGGCGATGAGGTCCTTGACCTCTGAAACGAGGTTGTCAAGGTCAAAGCTCATGACTTCGTCTTCGTTGCTTCTGAGCTTGACTTCGCACTTGCCTTCCTTGTAGCTTCTGTTTCCTAGAGTGATCCTGATTGGAACTCCAATGAGGTCCGCATCTGCGAACTTGACGCCGGCCGTTTCCTTCCTGTCGTCGAAGAGGACCTCTATACCGGCTGCTTCGAGCTGGGAATAGATGCGCTCAGCGACATCGGTCTCCTTGATGAGGCTTATGAAGTGGACCTGGTATGGTGCGACTGCGATTGGAAGCATGAGGCCGCGTTCGTCGTTGTATTCCTCGCAAAGGCAGGCGAGAAGACGGCCTATTCCAATGCCGTAGCTACCCATGATGACAGGCTTGCGTGCGCCGTTTTCGTCCTGGTAGTAGCAGTTCATGGCCTCTGAGTAGCGGGTGCCAAGTTGGAAGATGTTGCCAACTTCAACGCCCTTTGAGGAGTTCAGTGGCTTTCCGCAGACAGGGCATCTGTAGTCCTGAGCTGCACTTGCTATGTCTGCAACCGTTCCGTTGTAGTCCACTCCAAAGTTGGTGTTAAGGTAGTGGTATCCTTCTTTGTTGGCTCCGGCTACGAGGTTGTTGGACTTGGCTACCGAGTCGTCCACTATTATGATGGTGCCTTCCTTTGCGCCTATTGGGGATCCAAAGCCCGGTACCATTCCGGCTTCCAGAATCTCCTCTTCATGTGCAGGTCTGAGCGAGTTGGCTTTGGCTGCGTTCTGGAGCTTGTTCTCTTCAATGTCCATGTCTCCGCGAACGATTCCAACCACAAACTTCGTGTGCTCTTCGCCCGTTTCGTCGTTTATGAACGTTCCAACCATGAAAAGGGCCTTTGCAGTCTTGCGGGCGGGGATGCCAAGGAACTTCACCAGGTCTTCTATGGTCTTGGTGTTTGGAGTCTCGACGAGCTCCTTTGCCTTTGGCTCTTCTGGATAGTAGTCCTTCTGGAACCTTGCTACCTGGCGGTTCGCAGTGTATCCGCAGGATGGGCAGGTGATGATCGTGTCCTCTCCAATTGGTGAGAGGTACATGTATTCATGGGCCACCTTGCCTCCCATCATGCCGCTGTCGCTTCCAACCGCTATTACAGGAAGTCCGCATTTCTTGTAGATCCTGAAGTACGCATCGTAGTGCGCCTTGTACACCTTCTCAAGGCCTTCCTGGTCCTTGTCGAAGCTGTAGCTATCCTTCATGGTGAACTCCCTCACTCTTATGAGGCCTGCCCTTGGTCTTGGGTCGTCCCTCCATTTCGTCTGGAGCTGGTACACAAGGAGAGGAAGTCTCTTGTACGAATCAATTACGTTCCTTCCAAGGTCCGTGGCGCACTCTTCATGTGTCATTGCAAGGCACATGTCGCGGTCGTTGCGGTCCTTGAAGCGGCTCATTTCACGGTCTATGCTGTAGAACCTTCCTGTTTCCTTCCATAGGTCTCCGGGGTTGACTACTGGCATGAGGATCTCCTGGGCTCCCAATGCGTTCATCTCTTCTCTGACTATGGAGGAGATCTTCTGGATGGATCTGAATCCAAGAGGGAGTAGAGAGAATATTCCGGTCGCCAGCTGGTCTATATAGCCGGCCCTCAACAGATACTCGTACCCTTTGCAGTCCGCTCCGTTTGGGGCTTCTCTGAGGGTCTTTGAAAAAAGTCTGCTCATTCTCATCTTTGCATCTCCTTGCTGTACTTCAAGAACGTGTTGGATATGGACGTCTGGACAGCTGGCTTATTCTATCAGAATGGACTTTCGTATACAACATTCCAAGCCAAGGATGGTATATGCGAATGACTTTTGCATGTTCCAATGTAATGTGATATATTAGCAGACACGTGCTTTGAATGCAGTGACAGCATTTCTATGCCAAACGCGATTAAAAGAGAGGAACGTTTATGCTTGATACCCAGACTTTGGAGGCATTGAAGGCCAAGGCTACGGATCTGCGAGTGTCCACAATCCATGAGATAGCTCATCTTGGAAACGGACATATCGGCGGCTCCATGTCCATAATCGAGATCCTTACATATCTCTATTTCCATGAAATGAACGTTGACCCTTCCAATCCACACATGGAAGGCCGCGACAGGTTCGTGTGCTCAAAAGGTCATGCAGGTCCCGCAGTGTATGCAACGCTTGCGGAGAAGGGCTTTTTCCCAAAGGAATGGCTCATGACCCTCAACCAGGGAGGCACAAACCTTCCGAGCCACTGCGATATGCTCAAGACCCCTGGAATAGACTTCACCACGGGTTCCCTTGGACAGGGCGCAAGCGCAGCCGTTGGGATTGCCCTTGGACAAAGGCTCAAGGGTGAAAGCTCCTATACATACCTCATGCTTGGCGATGGAGAAAGCCAGGAAGGTCAGGTGTGGGAGGCCGCCGAGTTCGCATCCACGCAAAAGCTTGGAAACCTCATAGCCTTCACGGATTTCAACCGCCAGCAGCTTGATGGCTACACGCAGGACATCATAAACATGGACAACATAGACACCCGTTGGCTTGGTTTCAACTGGCATGTCCAGCGTATAAACGGCCACGATTTCAACCAAATAGCCCATGCCATAGAGTGTGCAAAGCAGGCCAAGGACAGACCAAGCATGATCATTCTTGACACCATAAAGAGCAAGGGGTATCTCCCTGGTGAAGGAATCAAGGCCAATCACAGCATGGTCGTAAGCCATGAAGACGAAGAGAGGGCAATCGAAGCTCTAACTGGAGGTGCAAAATGAGAGATACATCCACGATTTCCAACATGAGGGATGCAATGGTCGCAGCAATAACGGATCTTGCAACCGAGCACCCAGAAGTCGTTCTTCTTGATGCAGACCTCGTAAGCTGCATTGGAAGTGGAAACTTCTTCAAACAGTTCCCTGATCGTGCCTTCAACTGCGGCATTGCAGAGGCCAATATGGTTGGTGTTGCTGCAGGTCTTTCTTCAATGGGATTCGTTCCATTCGCACACTCCTTTGGCGTATTCTCTTCAAGAAGGGCCTACGACCAGTTCTTCCTTTCCGTCAACTATGCAAAGAGGCGCGTACACCTCATTGGTACTGACCCCGGTGTCACTGCCCAGCTCAACGGCGGCACGCACATGCCTTTCGAGGACATTGGACTTATGAGACTTATTCCGGATCTCATCATCCTTGATCCATCCGACACCCAGAGCTGCTATGAACTTGTGCGCCAGGCATACGAAAGCGGCCACAGCTCATACACCAGAATCCGCAGAAAAGGCGCAACGCACCGCTATCCTGTTGGCACGAAGATCGAGCTTGGGAAAGGCATCGTCGTGCGTGAAGGCTCAGACCTTACCATAGTCGCAACCGGCGAGACCATGATGGACCAAGCCGAGAAGGCCTGCGACATTCTGACCGCAAAGGGCATCAAGGCACGACTCATCGACCTTCACACAATCAAACCGCTTGATACCGATATCATTGAGAAGGCCGCCCGCGAGACCGGTCGCATCCTTGTTTGCGAGAACGCCCGCTATGCTGGCGGTGTAGGAGAGGCAATAGCCGCCCACCTTGCAAGGACATGTCCTACCAAGATGGATTTCGTCAATGTTGGCGAGCGCTTTGGAGAGGTCGGCAAGCTGGACTACCTCCTCAAGTCCTTCAATTTCACAGCCGATGACATCGCCGCCAAGGCCGAGGCTTTGGTCAAGTAACCGCTTTGGTTTCTTGGGAGGCAGGGGGCCGTTGCGGGCTTGCGACGGCCCTTTTCATTCATTGGCTGATGTGCTTTGGATGCACACAAAACGCAAAAAAGTGGGTTTTGTGTACACAAAAATGCCTATAAACAGGCAAAAAATGGGATTTGTGTGCATTTCAGCGTGTCGTAATGTGGCTTATCTCCTTGTAGACTGCGCGCTTTTGCGCATCTTCGCATCCATTCCAAGGCTTGTCGCGGTTTTCGCTTTTGTAGTGCTCTGTCATGTACCAAAGGTCATGCGCCACCCTCTCGAGGCTTCGCTTTTGAAGCTCCGCCATGGCGCAGGAGAAGTCCTTGGCGGTCTTTGCGTCCAAAGCTTCAGGAGCAAGTTCCATTATCCTTGCCATGTGAGGTAGACAGAAACCTTTGGATTTTGCAAAGGCCTCGCGGAACTGCATGTCCTGCCCCCAAAGATAGGGGATTGTGAAGCAGTAGCGGTTCAGCCTTTCTTCCATGCGGTCGCAGATAAGGCATCCGTGTTCGCGCAAGTCCAAGGCCTCTTTCAGTTTTCGAGCCGTCTTGGCTACGTTCTTTGGATGCTCCATCTCATCTAGGATTTTCTCCAATTGCCTGCGGGTCTCTTCGAAGTGGGATTCCCACATGACAGCCATTGAGTTTGGGCTGCCGCTTTGGATGAGCATTGATGTGTGTTGCGGGCAGAATCCAATGGTGTTGACCTTGACCCTCGTTTCAGGGTTCATGACGGATGAGCCAAGGTAGAAGGATATGGAGTCCTTTTGGGCTTCCTGCATGAGGTCGCAGATGAAGCATTCGGACTGGCTTGCTATGCCATCCCAGACTGGAATCGTCTCAAGCTGGTACTTGGTGCTCATGTTTCCGGAGACTCCTCTGCGTTCTCGACTGAGCTTTCCGTTGGAGCTTCGGTTGAGGTTTCGACCTGCGGAGCTTCCTCATCCGCTTGGCTGCGGCTACGACGGCTCCTTTTGATTTTCACCAGCGTTGGCTGCTCCCTGTCGTTGAGCTCCTCCTCTATGGTGCGACGTCTGACGGGCTCCATTATCATGAGGTTGCGGTCGAAGTGGTAGTATTCCACTCCGTCGTCGTTGGCTATGTATATGAGCATATAGCTTCTCTGTGGCATGAAGGAGACGGCAAGCACGAGGTCGCACGACGTACCTTCCTGGGGGTTTCCTTCCATTAGCGACGAGAGATCCTTCTGCTCCTGTTCTGTCAGATAGTCGTTGCGGCACACTATGGCTAGGATCTGGTGCCCGCTCTGGCGGTTGTGCACAAGGATATCGGCATTGGATGTGCGGCGCGATTTCGTGGTGGCGGGGTAGAGGTCCACGGAATAGGAGGGGTCTTCAAGGATGTCGTGGATGTGGACGGCAAGGGCATGGGTGAGCGTGATGCGGTTGCGTGGCCAGGTGAAGAGCTCCTTGTCCTGCGTCTCCAAGAGCGCGAGTGCTTTCGTGAATATCTCAAATGCTTTTATTCTGCTTCTTGTGCTCATGGCTAGATTCTATCAGCAAACATGCGTTCTTGCAAATTGTATGCAAATGTATGAATCTTCCCGAACGTGAAATGCTTGAAACGCATTTTGCTCAATGCTACAATTGGCGGCAAAGAGGTGCTTAGCATGAATTTTGACCAGCGTACTGTAACATGCGGACAGCTTAGAGGAGCTGACGCAGGCAAGACCGTTGTGCTGAACGGCTGGGTGCATCGTGACAGAAACCACGGAGCACTCCATTTCATCAACCTTAGGGACCGTTACGGAATAACACAGGTCGTCGTCGATGATGATGCGAGCCCTGAGCTTCAGAAGGTCGCTTCCGAGCTCAGGATGGAATACTGCATTGCGGTGACGGGCATTGTAAGGCTAAGACCTGACAACATGATAAACCACGACATGCCTACCGGCGAGATAGAGGTCAAGGCCCAAAGGATATCCATCCTCTCCAAGTGCGCCACGCTGCCATTCATGATCGACAGCGAGAACGCCGCGAACGAAGACCTTAGACTCAAATACAGGTACCTTGACCTTCGTTCAAGCGGGATGCAGGACAGAATCAGGCTCAGACACGAGTTCATAAAGGCCATAAGGGAATACCTCTACACAGAGGGCTTCTACGAAATAGAGACCCCAACCCTCATCAGGTCCACTCCTGAGGGCGCCAGAGACTTCCTCGTGCCGTCTCGCAAATATCCTGGCAAGTTCTACGCCCTTCCACAGAGCCCACAGCTGTACAAACAGCTCCTCATGGTAGGCGGCTTTGACAAATACTTCCAAATAGCCCGATGCTATCGAGACGAGGATGCCCGTGGCGACCGTCAGCTCGAGTTCACGCAGCTTGACGTGGAGATGAGCTTCGTAAAGCGCGACGATGTCCTTTCCCTTATGGAAAGGCTCTTTGGTCACGTGTTCAAAGAGGTCATGAACTATGATCTTCCAGCCCATTTCAGAAGGATCGACTACTACGATGCAATGAACACATACGGCTGCGACAAGCCTGACCTTAGGTTTGGCTGCGAGATCAAGGATGTTTCCGATCTCGTTCAGACGTCCACCTTCGAGGCATACAAGACAATCCTTGCAAACAAGGGCTACGTGAAGGCTATATGCGCTCCAAAGACGGAGGGCTTCGACTTCACCCGCAAGTATCTGGATGAGATCGCCGCTACGGCCAAAATCTACGGCGCGCAGTTCGTGCCGTTCCTCAAGGTTGGAGCCAACAATGCACTGAGCGGAAGCGCTGCAAAGTTCTTCGTTGGTATGGAGAGCGAAGTGTGCTCGTTCATGGGAGCCAAGGAAGGGGACGTCATCCTCATGGTCGCCCACGAGAACTGGAAGAAGTGCTGTGCATCCGCAGGCGCCGTAAGATCCAAACTTGGAAAGGACCTTGGCATCATAAGGCCAGGCTTCGAGTTCTGCTGGATCGTTGACTTCCCGCTCTTCGAGTACAACGAGGAAGAGGGCCACTGGGAGGCTGCACACCACATGTTCAGCATGCCGCAGGCCAAGTACATCGATACCCTTGAGCAGAATCCTGGCGAGGTCCGTGGAGACCTGTACGACATGGTCGTGAACGGCTACGAATGTGCATCCGGTTCCATAAGAATCCACGATGTGGATCTTCAGAAGAGGATCTTCCGCATATGCAACTTCTCGGACGAAGAGGGAGAGAAGAAGTTTGGGTTCCTTCTCAATGCGTTCAAGTTTGGACCACCACCACACGGCGGAATCGCTCCTGGCATAGACCGTATGGTCATGATCATGAGCGAACAGTCCTCCATAAAGGAGGTAATAGCCTTCCCAAAGAACAGCTTCGCCGTCTCTCCAATGGACGACTGTCCAAACGATGTGGATCAAAAGCAGCTTGATGAGCTTCACCTCATCATCAAAAAGGACGAGGAGAAGTAGTTCTCTTGGTCTTTGAATTGTCTCTTGCGCTACTGCGCAGTTGAAAACGGCCTTGGGTTTTTCCCTGGGCCGTTTTTTGAATCCGTGCGTAATCCGTGCGCCCCATGAGGCCCATAGGGTCCATACGTCCCATAAGCCCCATGGAATCCCTGCGTCCCGTTGTTTTTGCTATTTCAACGGCTTTCCGCTGAAGACTGGGAATATGTTGTAGTCTCCATAGCTTTGGATATGCTCCATGTGGATGAGTGCATCCATGTCTTTGTCCGATATCATGAAATCCACGTCTGCATTGGATTTCATGTGCACGGGATTATCGGTCTTTGGGAGTGCCACCGTGCCCAGTTGGATTGCATATTTGATACACAGTTGGGCCGGTGTTGCGCTGTATTTTGCGGCCATCGTTGCGATTGCGGGGTTCTTTAGGGCTTCTCCGTGGGCGATTGGAGAGTAGGCCTCGACTAGGATTCCGTTTGCTTTGCAATAGTCCACAAGTTCCATGTCCGTGTTGGCAACGTGAAGCAGGATTTGGTTGACCATTGGTTTGATTCGGCAGTTGGATATGATGTTTTCAAGGTCGTCCTTGAGGAAGTTGGAGACTCCTATGGCTTTGACCTTGCCTTGTTCGTATGCATCCTCCAGTGCGCGCCAGACCTCTCTATTCTCTTCGAAGTAGCGTTTTTCGATTCTGAACTCCTTCCATGGTTGAGGGGAGTGAATGATCATTTGGTCAAGGTAGTCCAAACCCATCTTTCCAAGGGTTTCGTCTATGGACTTTGAGGCTTCGTCGTATGTCTTGAGCTCTGCCGCGACTTTGCTTCCTATGAAAAGTTCGCTTCTTGGTATGCCGCAGGTTCTGACGCCTTCGCCTACGCCCCTTTCGTTTCCGTATGCCTGTGCGGTATCTATGAGCCTATAGCCAATCTCTACGGCTGTTCTGACTGCTTGGGCGGCCTTTGAGTCGTCTATGAACCATGTTCCTAATCCCAGCTTTGGAATGTGGTTGCCGTTTGATAGAGTATAGTTTTCGTTGAGTGTCATTCTTTGTTTCCCTTTGTGTTTTTTTGTTGTTTGTTGTGGTCTTGGTTCTGCTTGCCGTTAGTTGGCATCGTCAGTCCAGATTTCCTTTGCCATGCGGAACACCTCCCATGCCTTTGGCCAACCGCAGTAGAAGGCGGCATGTGTGACGATCTCTGCGATTTCGTCCTTGGTTATGCCGTTCTTTTTGGCTGACATGAGATGGTAGCGGAACGATTCGTCCGTAAGCCCCTGTGCAATGAGTGCGACCACCGTTACAAGAGAACGGTCGCGAAGGGATAGTTTGTCCTCTCTACTCCAGACCTCTCCAAAAAGCACATCATCGTTGAGCTGTGCGAACTTTGGTGCGAATTCTCCAAGTGCGTCTCTGCCTGCTGTCTGTTTTATTGCCATTGCATTCTCCTTTGAAGGTTTCCTTTCTGTTTTTTGATGCGTCAAAGCTTTGAGTATTCTTCGTCCGTGACAGGTTCGCACCACTGGGTGGTACAGCCTTCGCCGGGAATCTCCATTGCAATGTGGCTGAACCAACTGGCCTTCTTGGCTCCATGCCAATGCTTTACGTTTGCAGGAGTCGTTATTACACCGCCTTCCTGCAGTGATATCGGTTCTTTGCCTTCCTCCTGATACCAACCTTCGCCGGCAGTGCAGATCAACAGCTGTCCACCGCCTTTGTCTGCATGGTGGATGTGCCAGTTGTTGTGGCATCCGGGTTCAAACGTGACGTTTGCTGCAAAAAGCCCGCACTTTGGGTCTGTAAGAGGATTGAGGTATGAATTTCCTACGAAATACTGTGCGTAGGCTGTATTGGGCGCCCCTTTTCCAAACATGTTGGATTTCTCGAATGATGTCTTATTTTCGTACTTCATGATGAAAAACTCCTTGATGTTGACAGTTTTGACATTCAAGTCTAGCATTCGGTCTATGGCTGTTGCTTGAAGTTCGACTAGAACATACAACTTAAAGCCAAGTTTAAGTCAAGGGTTTTCTATATGGTTTATACAGTAGGTGAGATGGCAAGGCTTCTGGGTGTTCCGGCATCCACGCTGCGCTATTATGACAAAGAGGGTCTTCTTCCTTTCGTTGAAAGGTCTTCCGGTGGAATTCGCATGTTCAAGGAGTCCGATATCGAATGGCTCAAGGTCATTGGGTGCATGAAGAAGGCTGGGATGTCCATAAAGGACATAAAGCTTTACATAAAACTTGCCATGAAGGGCAACGACACCATAGATGCCCGTCTTGATATGTTTAGGAAACAGCGCGAAGTTCTTAAGACTCAACTTGAAGAGCTAAGGCACACGCTCAATGTCGTTGAGTACAAGTGTTGGTTCTATGAAACGGCAAAGGAACTTGGTTCTGTGGAGGCGGTGCAGGAGCTGGAGACTTCCCAGGTTCCTTCTCGTTTCTCCCCAATCAGAGAGGAGTTGCACAAGACAAAGTAGGGCTTCTGTTGCCTTTTTGTGGGCCAATGGGGCTGTCTGGGCCTACTGGGCGCTTGGGGCTTACTGGGCTGTTGGGACGCTTGAAGACTGTTGAATCCTGCGGATGACTTTGCAAGGATTGCCAACGGCTATGCAGTTGTCTGGAATATCCTTCACGACATTGCTTCCTCCTCCAATCACGACATTGCTGCCAATCGTGACCCCTGGCATGACGTGTACTCCGGCTCCAATCCAGACGTTGTCCCCAACGACTATTGGGTACGCATATTCCAGGCCTTTGTTTCTTGATTCTGCATCGATTGGATGTCCTGCGGTGTAGAAGCCGCAGTTGGGGCCTATGAACACGTTGTCTCCAAAAACGACTTTTCCTCCATCAAGGATTGTTGTGTTGTGGTTTGCAAAGAAGTTTCTGCCAATGTGGATGTTGTACCCATAGTCACACCAGAATGGTGCCACTATGCTGAAATCTCCTTTGGTTGTTCCCAACAGGTCATGCATTATTTCCTTCTGCATTGAGGTGTCGGATGGACGAAGGTTGTTGTACTCGTAGCATAGGTCCTTGGCTTTGAGCCTTTCCTGTATTAGCTCTTCGTCGTTGTTGGCGTCGTAGAGCATTTGGCTTTGCATTTTTTCCTTTTCAGTCATCTTTTATTGTGCCTTATTTTGAAAGGATTGCTTTCAATTCGTTCCAATGATGGATAATCAGGGCATCGTTGGGTTCAAGGCCATCGGGCTGAGGGGCGATTGTTGCGCCAAGATACCAGATGGGGTGCAGGCCGGCGTTGAGGGAGCCTTGGACATCGGCCTTGGGATTGTCGCCTGCGTACCAGACGTCCTGCGGGGAGAGGTTGGCCTTTTCGAGTGCAAGGCGGAAGATGCGTGGGTTTGGCTTGCGGAACATGTATTCGCTGGTGGCTATGATGAATTCGAAGTGGTTGTTCGGAAGTAGCCGATTGATGCGTTCTTTTACCACTTCTCCGCAGTAGGAGATATTGCTGATGACACCTGTTCGGATGCCGTTTCCATGCAGGAAGCCAAGGAGGTCTTCGATTCCGTCCGTTGGAGCGCCAGGGGATGCGGCGTCCCAGAAGATTCTGTCTATTTCCTGCTCCGAGAGGTTCAGTTCTATGCCCATGGAGTGGTACAGGTAGGATGTGAACATGTGGTTTGGCACTTCGATCGTCTGAAGGTGCCTGTGGTTTGGGTCGTCTCTGCCAATTTCATGGTTCATTGCGGCTGCAACGGCGTCCACTTCCTCGGTTGTGTGGTTGTGCTTGTTGACTGCCGCATGTTCCATGAGGGCTTTCGTGCCGGCAAGAGTGTCGAACTGCTTCTCGTCTACGAGCGTTTGGCCGTAGTCGAACAGAATCATCTTGGGTTTGGAGATTGGTTGCTTCATTGGGCTTTTCCTTTCAGGGGTTTCGCACAATTGTAATCGAAAGCATATGGTTTTTGAAGTGTTGCAAAAAGTTGCAAATTTTTTCCCTTTTGTGGAGAATTTGACATATACTTTACCTCGGGGACAATCAGATCGATTGTCATCAGGAGGTAATATGAAAAAAGCGGTTATCATCGTTCTTTCTCTGCTCATGGCGTTCTCCGTATTCGCACAGGGTGCAGAAGAAGCAAAAAAGGTCGAAGACACACTCGATGTGTATTCAATCATGCCTGAAAAGTATGCAACTCAGGTATTCGAGCAGTTCACAAAAGACACTGGAATAAAGGTCAACTTCGTGCGTCTCAGTTCCGGTGAGGCTCTTTCAAGACTCATCGCCGAGAAAGACAATCCTCAGGTTGACTGCCTTTGGGGCGGCCCATCGGACACCTACGATGCAGGAATCAAGGAAGGCATCTTCGCTCAGTATGAGCCAAAGGAAGCCAACATGATTCCAGCCAACTACCAGAGCCCAGAGCACTACTGGACCGGCATTGGCCTCATTCCTCTCTGCATCCTTACGAATACCGATTTCCTTGCGAAGAACAACCTTGAGGCTCCAACAAGCTGGTATGATCTTCTTGATCCTGCATATGCAAATGGACTTCAGATGGCCGATGCAAGAACAAGTGGAACGGCAACGGAGAGAATCTACGCCATGGTTCTTGGCCTTGGTGACGAGGAAGCTGCATTCAAGCTTCAGAAGGATATGAACAAGAACGTCCAGCTCTATACAAAGAGCGGTGCAGGTGGAGCACTTCCTATCGCCAACGGACAGGCTGCCAGCGGTATCTTCTATCTCGTAGATGCCCTTGACATCGTCCTTCAGGGATATCCTCTCGTAATCTCCTATCCAAAGGAAGGAGTCACATACGGAGTCGAAGGATCCGGTATCGTCAATGGATGCAAGCACCCAGAAGCAGCGAAGGCTCTCATGGATTGGGCGTCAAGCAAGGCTCTTGGTGAGTTCATGATGGAAAACAACATCTGTTACGTCCCAACCAGACCGGACGTCGAGGTCAAGCTCGATGCCCTTGATATGTCAAAGATTCCTCTCATCGAGTCCTCCTCCATCTGGAAAGGTGAGAACAGAGCAAGATTCGTAGAGAAATGGGAGAATGAAGTCATCGCCAACTAATCGATTGATTTGCAAGTAGCTGGACTCCGGTTGCTTGGCGACCTTCCAAGGGAAGGGGAGGGCGAAACCTCCCCTTCCGTCTTTGAATCTGCACTCTGAATCCATGACGGGACAAGCTATTATGAAAAACAACGAACAAAAGGGTCCAAAGAAAGCGCTTCTCCTTCGACGAGATCCAACCCTTTTCTGTGCACTGACCATTATATGGTTGTGTTTTGCACTTTTTATTTTCTTTCCAATCATCAAACTGCTTCTTGCGGCGTTCTTCAAGGACGGAAAGCTTTCCGTCGATATGCTCAAGAAGAACTATCTGAGCAAGAACACCCTCAAAAGCCTGTGGAACTCCCTTTACCTTGCAGTATTCGTTGCGGTTCTGGGAACAGCTTTGGGCTATATCCTTGCTTTGTTCGTCAATAGGACGAACATGCCAAAGTGGCTCAAGGTGATAATCAATGCAATCACCATGTTGCCTCTCATATCTCCACCGTTCACATCTTCCATCTCCCTTTCCATGGCATTGGGGCCGAATGGAACGCTGTTGAAACTCTTGAACATACAAAACTTCAATATATATGGGTTTTCAGGAACACTCATAGCCGAGACCCTCACATACTTCCCGGTTTCGTACATGGTGATTTCCTCCATCCTTAATACGATGAGCTCCAGTTTGGACGATGCCGCCCTCTCACTGGGAGCTGAGAACAGCAGAATCCTCAGGACTGTGACCCTTCCATTGAGCATGCCGGCTGTCGCCAACTCGTTTCTGCTTCTGTTTGGATCCTCTCTTGCTGACTTCGCTACGCCTCTCATCCTTGGAAGCCATACCTTCCCGGTCCTTCCAACGCAGGCATATCTGCAGATAACGGGCAAGTTCGACATAAACGGAGGTTCTGCACTCTCGTTGCTTCTGCTGATTCCAGCGGTTCTGGTGTTCTTCTTCCAGCAGTTTCTCATTGGAAAGAAGAACTATGTGACGGTTTCTGGAAAGAGCGGACACCAGTCGGTCTTCAGTCCTCTTCCCTTGGGTGTGAAGGTCCTGTGCTATGCTGTATCGATTGCCGTTCTGTCCTTTGTCGTGTATCTGTACTACATCATCCTCAAGGGCTCTTTGGTGAAGGTGTGGGGCATCAATGAAACCATCACATTGGACCACTATGCCTATGTATTCAAACGGGGAAAGAAGGCAATATCCGATACTCTCAAGATAGCCGCTCTTTCCACAGTCATAGGCGGCGTCCTTGGAGTCGTAATTGGATACATAGTCCAACGCAAGGACTTTCCTCTCAAGAGATTCCTCGATTTCTCCGCAATGCTCAACTATGCGCTTCCCGGCACGGTGGTTGGAATTGCATACATAATAGCCTTCAACAAAAAGCCGATAGTCCTGACCGGAACACTCACGATTTTGGTCGCTGCATATGTGTTCAGGTACTACGCAACGGGCATAAGGTCCGTCATGGCCTCCCTTGAGCAGATAGATCCTTCCATAGAGGAGGCTTCCGAAAGCCTTGGAGCGGGTTCAGTGAGAACCTTCATGAAGGTCACGATTCCTTTGATAATCCCTGCCGTCCTCACTGGAATGAGATACCTTTTTATACACAGCATGACGGCCATAAGCGCAACGATATTCCTTGTATCGGCACGTTGGACGTTGCTAACGACAAGGATATTGGAGAGCATGACGGAGCTGCAGTTCCCTCAGGCCTGCGCTTTCTCGATAGTTTTGATAGTCTTCGTATTCATCGCAGATGCCCTCATTGGCCTTGCAATGAACCTCTATACCAAACAGTTCAGCTCCAATGCTGAAAAGAAAAGATGACACATAAGAGATTGATATGAAAGAAATAGCACTTGAACTAAGCAATGTTAAGAAGATTTTCGAAAAGGACGGCGAAAAGCTCACCGCCGTAGACAGCACCAGCCTGAAGGTGGAAAAGGGCGAGCTCGTGACTTTTCTAGGTCCGTCAGGTTGTGGAAAGACCACCACGCTTAGAATGATAGCAGGCTTCGAGCGTCCTACTTCTGGAAGCATCACCTTTGGAGGCAAGGACATGACCAATGTCCCGGTCAACAAAAGGGAGATAGGCTTCGTTTTCCAGAACTATGCACTGTTTCCGCATATGACCATATACAACAACGTCGCATACGGCCTCAAGGCTCGCAAGGAGACCGATGATGTCATAAGGGGCAAGGTCAGGGATGCCCTTGAACTCGTAGGGCTCAGCGGTGCTGAGAACAAGTATCCAAACGAGCTTTCAGGCGGTGAGCAACAGCGTGTCGCCCTTGCCCGTGTCATCGTCATGGACCCTGCGCTCCTTCTCATGGACGAACCTCTTTCCAACTTGGATGCCAAGCTTAGGATCCACATGAGGACGGAGATCAGAAGGATACAGAAGAAGCTTGGCATCACATGTCTTTATGTCACCCATGATCAGGCCGAGGCTCTTACCGTATCGGACCGCATCATGGTCATGAGCAAAGGTGTTGTGGAGCAGATTGGAACTCCGCAGGAGATATACTCCTCACCGGCATCGGCCTTCGTTGCGGACTTCATCGGCCAGGCCAATACTGTGGAGTGTACTGTCTTGGAGAGTCGAGGTTGCGATGTCGTGGCTCAGCTGCCTACTGGCAACAAGGTCTGTGGCAGGTCAAAAGAGGATTTCAAGGTTGGAGAAAAGGCCATTTTGGTGGCCCGTCCGGAGAACATCTCGGTTGGCCCTTTTGAACAGGGTTGCATCGAGGCTGTCGTTGTGAGTTCCGTATTCGTGGGAAGCCATATGGAATATGAACTTAGAATGGGAGAGAAAATCGTCAAGACCTCCGTTGACTTCAAGCCCGACATGACCCTTTTCAGTGCAGGCGAGAAGGTTGGCCTTTCCATGGATGAGAAGACACTCGTGTTTTTGAGGCATTGAGGTTTGCTGAAAAACCTTCCTTGAATGCTGTGTAGGGTGCTGACGAGAGTCGGCACCTTTTTTGTATTGCAAAGTATGTACAATGTAATCCATGTTTTTGAATGGTTTCTTGTGAGCCAGATATTTTGATTTAATTTTGGAGTTAGGGGGTATTTTTTCATAAAAATATAAAAAATACCCCCTAACTTGACATGTTTTAAAGAGGTGGCTACTCTTGCATCGAGAGGATTCTATGAAGCTTTATAAAAGAGAAAACTATCTGAATAAGATTAGAGGCTTTTATCATGATACCGGTATGATAAAGGTCATTACTGGTGTTCGTCGTTGTGGAAAATCCTGTCTTATGCATACGATAGCGGATGAACTTGTCTCCTCTGGTACGTCTAGTGACAATATTGTTTTCATTGACTTGAAGAAAAGAGGTTATAAATCAATCAAGACTCCAAGTCAGTTGGAGGATGTAATTGATTCCGAATGCAAAGCCCAAGGTGTAAAGTACCTCTTCATTGATGAGATACAGAATGTAAAAGGTTTCGAATCTGTAATCGAGGCATATAGAGAAGAAGAGGAGTATTCGATTTTCATTACCGGTTCAAACTCGTATCTGCTTAGTGGAGAGCTTACAACGCAGCTTACTGGTCGTTATATTGCCTTTGAATTGTTTACTCTTACATTTGATGAATATCTAGGCATGAAACGGTTCTATGGACAAGATGTCTCTTCAAATCTCGTGAAGGAACTTGACTCCTATATCTTGGAAGGTGGTTTCCCCAAGGCTTTGGAATATTCTTCACTCAAAGACAAGCGTCGTTATGTTGATAGTGTTGTCAAGGAAATCTTTGAAAAAGACATAAAAAAAAGAGTTCAGGTGCGAAACAAGGACACCTTTGATAAAATGCGAACTTTTTTAATCAATAACTTTGGTTCTACTTTTAGCATTGCAAGTATGCTCCGTGAATTGGTAAAACAAGGGATTAATGTGAAAAGGGAAACGCTTAAGAGATATATAGATATTCTGTTGGATGCAAAGATTCTGTATGAATGTAGACGCTTTGATTTGAAATCAAGGAAATCCATCCAAGGAGAAGAGAAATTCTATCTTGCCGATTTGTCTTTCTACTTTACATCGAATGTTGACAACAGAATAAACTATGGACCTGTACTTGAGAACATAGTTTATCAGTATATGCGCTCCAAGGATTATGAGGTCAGTGTTGGCCGCATTGGAAATCTGGAATGCGATTTCCTGATAAGAAGTCCTGAAATGGAATATTCATATGTCCAAGTTGCAATGACAATCATGAACGATGAGAAAACCGAGGATAGGGAGTATCGTTCATTGGAAACTATAAGGGACAACTATCCAAAGTATGTTCTGACTCGTGATGATTTGATACAACACAGAAACGGAATAAAACACTTCAACATTCCGGAATTCATTGCAGAGGGAAGACTTTTCAGTTGATTGGTTTTTGTTGAGCAGCGCTTGGCCTACAACACTTGTTTCATTGGAAACAGGTGTCACGAGAAACGGGCGTGGAGTTCTTCATCTCCTGCAGGAATGCTTCCGCAGCTTTGCTGAATGTTGCGTATCGCTTCCATACAAGGGCGTGGCGGCTTCCAGCGCTGCATTCAACATTGAAGTTATAACCTACGATATCCTCAACTCGTTCTCGCTGGCATGTACCACGTTTGTGGGGCAGAACTTTGGGGCTGGAGAACTTCGCCGTTGCAAGAGGACTATGGCTCTTTGCTTGATAGAAGGGGTGATCGTCTTGGCCATTGCAATATCAACGATTCTTTTCTTTGGCAAATCATTGTTGGCTGTCTTCAATAGCGACCCTGATGTCATTGAAACCGGATACATCAGGCTTATGACGGTTATGCTGTCGCATTCGTTCAGTCTGTTCTATGATGTTATGAGCGGTTATATGAGAGGTTTTGGCATCTCATTCGTCCCGGCGCTCTTGACGATGGTTGGCGTTTGCGGTATCAGGATTGGGTGGATCCGTTTCGTGTTTCCGCAAAGCCAGAACTTTCAGACGATCATGAATGTGTATCCTGTTAGCCTTTCCATAACAATGCTACTGATTTTCATTGCACTGCTTTGCTATCGTCCATCGAAACGCTTTGCTTCTGTGCAAAGTCCAAAAGAGTAGAGCTGAAAGGGTTTGGGTTCTTACTCCCACTTGATTTCTCAATCCTCTTTTGTTTGTGTTCGTTAAGATTAGAATGAATATAACTTGAAACCACAAGAATTTCGTTTCGTATGGAGTGCTCTTATTTCATGAAATGGAAGCCAACAGGACTTGGAACCAGACTGTGAAAGGAGAGCATTTTGATAAGATTCCACCAATAAATGTTTATGACGTTTACTATAAACTGGTTAGCTACAGAGCAATTGAAGAAAATCGCCATTTATGGCAAAAATCTTCAATGGAATTGTTGAAGTTTTAACTGTGCATGATTATAATTGCATTGAAGAAAATTGCCAAATTAGGCAAAAACCTTCACTGCGGGTGTCTATGGAGATAAAGAGAAACACATATTTAAACAAGCTCATCGGGAAGAGGAATAACGGTCTTATAAAAGTGATTACGGGAATTCGCAGATGTGGAAAGTCTTATCTGCTAGATCCAATTCTAAAGAATTACCTGCTCAGTGTGGGGATTCCTGAAGACCACATCATAAAAATAGAGCTGGATCGTGTGTCAAACAGGAGATTTTATAAAGATGCTGAAGCTTTCGATAGTTATGTTCGCTCTCTGATTAAGGACGGGGACATGTATTATCTGATTTTGGATGAGATTCAGTTGGTAAAAGGTTTTGAGTTTGTACTGAACGGTTTTCTATACGATAAAAACCTTGATATATACGTTACTGGAAGTAACTCAAAATTTCTATCATCGGATATTATCACCGAATTCAGAGGAAGAGGTGATCAAATACATGTAAATCCTCTTTCTTTTTTTGAATACTATGGTGCTTTCTCCAAAGGTGATAAATATGACTGCTGGAATGAGTACTTGACTTTTGGAGGCATGCCACTCATCCTGTCGATGAAATCTGACGAAGAAAAAAGCAGTTATCTAAAGGGGTTGTTTGCTCAAACATATTTTACAGACATCATAAATAGACATGGAATCAAACGTACTGACATTCTGGATGCAATAGTGGATATTCTTGCTTCTTCAATAGGTTCTCTTGCAAATCCTCAGAAGATTTATGACACATTCAAGAGCCATGGTGAAAAAGAGCTTTCCTTAAACACTATCAGTTCTTACCTGTCTTTTTTGGAAGATTCTTTCATAATAGAGAAAGTTGTGCGTTACGATGTGAAAGGCAGAAAGTATATCTCCACTCCTCAAAAGTATTACTTTGCTGATTTGGGACTGCGAAATGCAAGATTGAATTTCAGACAGCAGGAAGAAAACCATTTGATGGAAAACGCAATTTACAACGAATTGATTTTCAGAGGCTATAACGTTGATGTAGGTATTGTAGAAGTCAGGGAAAACGAAAAACGGATTCAGACGGAAGTTGACTTTGTTTGTAATATGGCAAGCAATAGGTTCTATATTCAGTCAACACTGAATTTGGACACTCACGAAAAAACCATCCAAGAAAGTAGACCACTAAATCATATTAAAGACAGTTTTAAGAAAATCATCGTTGTAAAAGATAATATAAAGTCGTGGAGAACAGAGGATGGAATCCTTGTTATGGGTATAGTTGATTTTCTTCTTGATCCTGAAAGTTTGTTCAGATAACCCCTGTTGGTTCGAAGCTGAAGAGTAACTTCCAAAACTTTTTTATGCTTTATGTCAGGAGTTTGAGCCTTCTTCATCCGAGACTGATTCAAATTTAGATTCTTCACGTTTTTTATTTGTTCAGAGCTGTTAACCTCCGATCTTCAGAATTCTGCAAGAACCCCAGCGCCATGTTTCAATGATGGTTCCCGATG
>OQVQ01000061.1_pt1 | contig 50922 bp, 39 predicted proteins | sample 1691491 | NCBI WGS metagenome assembly OQVQ01 (sample SAMN03418252, study PRJEB22391) | human gut metagenome | biome: human-gut; feature: organic feature; material: feces | host: Homo sapiens | place: Tanzania | collected 2013-01
AACCCTGATCGTATCTACTTTCTCAGTTCGTTCGAATTGACTAGGAAGCCCTCATAGCTTCCATGATATCTCTTTCCTTCGTTAACAATGTAAAGAACTTTGTCTGTCGTACCTCTCGGCACGCTCAATGAAAGTACCACAAAGCCATTTTTCTGTCAACAAATTTCTGAAAATTTTTTGCTTTTTCATGCATAAAAAATAATTCTTTTTATGACAACGAAATACAAAAAGCAAAACAAAACATACCTACTTGATGACCCTGTTATAGCCTTCTCCATAATGGACGCATCTTGAAACCCGACTGAGGGTTGCAGAGGAAATTCCAGTGTTCTCTATGACCTGAGTATATGTCATGCCGTCTTTCAGCAGACGGGCTGCATAGAGGCGCTGCGCCATTTGCTCGACTTCCTTGAACGTGCACAGATCTGCAAGAAAGGATTCCATCTCCTTTGCATTGGTCAATGAAGCAAGCGTTGCATAAAGATCGTCCTTCATCGATTCAAGTCTGCCGTCCTCTCTAGTATCCATTTCATCACACCTCACTCAAAAGAAAGACGCTCCTCCATCCTGGAGAACAGCATGGTAAGGACACCGTTCAGAACAAGATAGAAGATGCCGGTACAGAACAAAGGCCATATTATACCTTTTGCCTTTATGTACGACTGCCCTTCATAGATTATTTCATAAACAGCTATTATTCTAGCCAAAGAGGTGTCTTTCACCAATGTGATTACCTCATTGGCCATTGGAGGGATGATGCGTCTGAATACCTGCGGGAGTATGACGAATGTATACGTTCGCCATTTGTTCAGGCCAAGAACGGCACAGGCTTCGAACTGGCCTTTGCCAATGCTCTCAATACCTCCTCTATATATCTCCGAGAAATAGCAGGCATAGTTCAATATGAAAGCGACCAAAGTCGCCGCCATGCGTCCTGATCCGCTACCGCCCCAAATATTGCAGCCAAAGACAAGACCTGGACCATAGAATACGATCAAAAGCTGCAACATAAGTGGAGTTCCCCTTACGATCCATATCAAGGAGCGGACAATGAAGCTCAGAACTCTGTTTCTGCTCATGGATCCAAAACAGACGACCAAACCCAAAGGGATTGCGCCAACCAAGGTGAAAACGAATATCTCAAGGGTTCTGAGAAATCCAGAGCAAAGCGAAGCAAGAACAGATGCAAACATAGTCAAAACGAAACCAATGCTCCCTGCACGTCGTATTTCATAGCAATCTCAAGAGTCTTTCCGCTTTCGAAGCTGGAAACAAGGAAATCATCCAGACGCGCCGCCAGATCCGAGCCTTTTCTGAATCCAACCCCATACTCCTCGTCATTCAGTTTCACCGTATAGGAAAGGTTCGGATAGCTTGTCCCCTCACCTGTCATTGCACAGGCCATCAACAGGTCTATCACGCAGGCATCGGAAGCTCCGGATGCGACTTCAAGCAAGGCATCGGCCTGGGTCTGCATTCCAATGTACTCGATTCCAAGGCTCTCAAGCTGAGCGGCGCCGGCGCTGCCGCTTTCAACTGCAAAACGAAGCCCCTTTATGGAATCCGCAGTCCCGTACTTCGTGGCTTTCTCCTTTGGAACGACCACCACCTGGGCATTGTTCATGTAGGCTTTGGATGTCTCCATTGAAACCAGAACACCTTCGTCAAGCGTCATGCCGTTCCAAATGCAATCAATGTTCTTTGTATTAAGTTCAGTAAGCTTGTTGTCCCAATCTATTTCCACGAACACGGCCTCGACTCCAAGGGATTTGGCGAACGCCTTTGCCAGATCGGCATCGAATCCAATCCAAGTACCGGAACCGTCCTTGTAGTCCATTGGAGCGAAATCGGTTATGCCAACAACCAATGTACCCCTACTCTGCACAAGTTCAAGGTCAGAGCCCTCCTTTCCTCCCTGTGCGAACAACGGGCAACATACCGCAATAGCAATGGCCAGCAACAAAAGCTTCTTCATATATCCCTCCTTGGGCTTTCCTTATGGCGGTCATATTACTTTATTTCGCTAAAGTGGTAAAGTGAAAAAGCAAATAAAACGAAAAAATTTCCAAAACCAAGAATGGAAAGCTCAGGTTTCTTGTATCTAGTTATTTGTAGGCGGCAAACAGACGACAACAACACATACAAAAGGAGGATCGTATGAACAAGCCAACTGTATTTGGATGCGTATCGACATCCTATGGAATCCAGGAGATCGTGGTGGACTGCCTGATACGAAACGGCTTTCCAGGATTCGACATGACGGGGCTTCCTGGAACGGCGGTCAAGGAAGCAAGGGAGCGCGTCAAATCCGCACTCAGGGCAAGCGGTCTTGGATTTCCCCAAAACAGGGTCCTCGTAAACCTGAGTCCGTCGAACATCCAAAAGGACGGAACTTCGCTAGACCTCCCAATAGCCCTTTCGATTGCCCTTTGCAAGGCGGCCCAAAGCTGCAACGGCAACTTCACAGGGGACATTGGGATCATGGCTGTTGGAGAGCTGACGCTGGAGGGCAGACTCATCCCCACCCGCGAAACCAACGGGGCTCTTGAAAAGGCCGTCTCCTCAGGCTGCCAACTATGTATCATACCAGAAGGCTGCAACGTCCCACGAATGCCGGGACTCTTCAAGGCCGATACCCTTGCCCATGCCGTTTCGATATGTACGAAGGCACTTGGAGGCGAGCCATACCCTTCCATGGAGTGCTCCAAGACCACTCAGCCAATCTTCGATGATGTCATTGGTCTTGAAACACAGAAGACGGCACTTGCAATCGCTGCATCAGGGATGCATGGAACACTTCTCTTTGGCCCACCAGGTGTTGGCAAGACCATGCTTTCGATGCGCATCCCTGTTTTTCTGGAACGCATTTCATCTCACGACAGACCCATGTCATTGATTCTCCCGCATGAAAGCTCAACGGCATCGGTCTTGAAGATGCTTATGGAGTTCTCTCAGAATAGGCCAAACGGCTTTTGCGGTGGGGCCCTCGTGCTGGATGAGCTGAACAAATATGCGCCCAAGACGCTTGACCTGATAAGGGACGTGGTGGATGGCAGGGCTGTGCAGGAGGCAGGCGACTTCATGGTCGTGGCGAATCTGAATCCGTGTCCGTGCGGTGGGCTTGGAAGCAGGCAGGCTATATGTTCGTGCTCTGCAAAGCGTATCGAGGGCTACTGGTCAAAGATTGGAAAGCCGTTTGTCGAGAGGTTCGATGTGCGCCTACCGTTGGAGGAATCGGTTGGAGGGCTTGTTTGCGGGACCGTTGAGGGGGCTTCCAGTAGTATGTCCAAGACAGACTCGTATTACATAGAAAGAGCCGTTGAAAGCCGTGAGCGTCAGGCCTCGCGGTATAAATATATAGAAGGAATGTCGTTCAACGGCCAGCTTTGCCGCACGCCAAAAGCCTTTGCGTTTATGTCAAAGGAGCGTGAACTTTTCATGAAGATATGCCAGAAATCCCAATCCAACGCCCGCAGCCAACTTGGAACGATTGCTCTTGCCCGCTCCATTGCGGACTTCAATGGCAAGGCCGATGTCTCGGAACAGGACTTCCTCATGGCAACCGAGCTCAGGCGCTATGGGCTTGGGGACTACTATTGGAAATCGTTGATATAAGAGTAGTTTTGCAAGTTGCTCATTTGCTTCCCCATAAGTTATTGACACAAAAGCCTCACTTTTGATAATCTCACTTTGTTGTTATGGGCCACTAGCTCAGTAGGTAGAGCAACGCCCTTTTAAGGCGTGGGTCATTGGTTCGAATCCAATGTGGCTCATGCTTGCAACTAGATGTCGCCTTCGTCTAGTGGTTAGGACAACGGGTTTTCATCCCGTCAACGCGAGTTCGATCCTCGCAGGCGATGTTCAACTAGGTCTCCAGAAATGGGGGCCTTTTTCTTGGTTCTTGATGCGCTTTTTCAGGCTCTTGCAGTCTTGCACGAAAACGGGCTTTACACGAAATGGCTCTTGCCCAAAAATGTGGGGTTCGCAACGAGGGTTTTCTTCTTGGTTTTGGTACTCCTGTGGAAGAAACTTTTCTTCCAAACTCTGTTTTTCGGCTTATATAAGAAATCCCCTGCCTCCACAAAATCCTCTGGATCTCCAAAGATGACGTGAAAACAACAAAAACCTTCTTTTCTAGGCATTTTCGTGCACACAAACAGTGAAAAATAGGTCTTTCATGTCATCGCAGTGTTCCATGAAGAGGCAAGGGGTCTGTATGCAACGTGCGTTTCGTGAGGATCGACGACCCTGCGGGTTCCGTTCGGATCGTGCCACCCATTGAACCATGTTCTCCCAAATGTTTTTCAAAGACATCCTTGATGCGCCTTGGTGCGCCGTAGTCCGTCCTAGTGCGCCGTAGTCCGCCCTGGTGCCCTACTGCGCCATGCTTCGCCCAACAACACTACAACTGGGTGGAACTCTGTGGTACAATCGATTTGAACGAACCCTACAGGAGGGATTGATATGAAAAAACTGCTTATGGTGCTTATGGCACTTCTTATGTGTGCAAGTGCATTCGCAGCACTTGACTTCACAGAGGCAGATGCACTCTACCTTACGGACGAACATGACCAGGAAGTATACGACAAGCTCACCGTTATGCTTGAACAGGCAACGGAAGGAGAGGAAAAGGCCAACGTCCTTTGGAGGCTTTCAAGGGTTTGCGTAGACCTTGGAGACGCCATAGACAAGAGCGACAAGAAAGCTCGCTTTGCCATCTACGAAGAAGGCGAACAGTATGCATTGGACTCAATAGCAGCCTACCCTACAGCCCAAGGATACCTTTGGAAGTGCTCCAATATAGGACGGTGGGGACAAACGAAAGGAGTGTTCGACTCACTTGCAAAAGCAAAGCCAATGGTACAGGACCTTGAGGTCATGATCGACGACCTTGGCTGCCTCGACAGCTCTGAAGCATGGTATGTACTGGCAGTGCTCTACGACTCGCTTCCAGGAAAGCCAATCAGCTTTGGAAACAGCAACGCCGCCATAAGCTATGGCAGAATCGCCTGCGACACCATTCCAAGGAACGTAATATATGGTGGAACCTACAAGCAGCTTGCCGAGATGCTCTGGAACCGCAACTGGAACGCAAAGAAGAGAGCATCCGAGATCTCCAAAATGCAGAAGAACTGGGACAAGGAGACCTCCAACATAGAGAAGTACAAATACTACGAAGGCGCAAACGGCGCACAGGCATATCCTCTTTGGACCAAGACAGCCCTATCCTCCATGACAGACAGGCAGGAAGCGGTCGTAATCCTCAAATACGCACAGGCCGTCTTCGAAGGCAGGAAAACCCACACCCAGGCCGATGTCGATAACTACAACGAGATCGCAGCCCTTCTGAAAGAATGGACATAATAGTACCATTAGAATACAGAAAGAATTTAAATCTGATATTATCATAATATAGTTTTTATATAAAAATTCTACGACCTAAAGGAGAGTTTGTGGATACACAACCACAGGCTCCCCTTTTTTGACTTCTCGGCTATTGGATGTCAGCCAAAGTTTCTTCATTTCTTTGAATTTTGAATCCTACTGAAGAAAGTTTTCTTCATAAAACCCTCTTTTCCCAACTTACAGAAGAAAATCACCTCTTTTGCTTTTCCAAACATTGACATATATATGGCTTTTCAATATATTAACGTATGCACATATTCTAATATGTTTAAACGTTAATTCAACTGTCCCAAAGCGCACCCATTTCAAAAGGGTTCGCTGAGGATGAAGGAGAAGACAATATGGCACATGAAAAACATGAACACGAAGAGCTTCATGAACATGATGGCGAACACTGCGAAAGCTCATGCTGCTGCCACGAACACGAGCACTCCCATGAGGGCGGTCATTCGCACGAACACAACCATGATCATTCGCACAGCCACACACATGAAGAGGTCTGCGGTTGCGGTTGTGGACATTGCCACCACGACCATTCAGGGGATGACGAAGAGGATTCCAAGAAGGAGATCATCAAGATAGTCGTAGGGGCGGTCCTTACAATTCTTGCATTCGTCGCAAGAGACACGTTCGCATGGCCAATGTACATCCACTATGCACTTCTTATAGCCGCATATCTTGTTCTTGGATGGGAGGTTGCATTCAATGCAATAAGAAACCTCTTCCACGGGGAGCTGTTCGATGAGAACTTCCTTATGTTCATAGCCACGGTTGGAGCTGCAGCCCTTGGAGACTTCAAGGAAGCCGTAATGGTCATGCTCTTCTATGACATTGGAGAGTTCGCACAGGATGCGATTGCCGAGCGCTCAAGAGACAACATCTCTGAACTCATGGACATAGCACCTGAAAGTGCACGGGTAATAGACGAAAACGGCAACGTAACGGAGAAGAAGCCAGAGGAAGTCAGGGTTGGAGACCTAATGCAGATCCGTGCAGGCGAAAAGGTCGCCCTTGATGGAACGATCATAGAAGGAACATCGTTCATAGATACGAAGGCCATTACCGGGGAAAGCGTCCCAGTAAAGGTCAAGGCCGGAGACACACTAGTCAGCGGCTCAATAGTATCGGACGGAGTCCTTACCGTGAAAGCAGACAAAGCCTATGAAGACAGCACGGTCAAGAAGATCCTTGACCTTGTAGAGCACGCACAGAGCACAAAGGCCCCTACGGAGCGCTTCATAACAAAGTTCGCAAAGGTCTACACCCCAATAGTCATTGGAATTGCAGTGATTGTGGCGCTTGTTCCGTCTATCATAACAGGACAATGGGCGCAGTGGCTTCACAGAGCACTCATCTTCCTCGTAATAAGCTGTCCTTGTGCACTGGTGCTTTCAGTACCTCTTTCGTTCTTTGCAGGAATGGGCGGAGCAGCAAAGAGAGGAATCCTCATCAAGGGCGGTACGCATCTTGAGACCCTCTCAAAGGTAGAAGCATTTGCATTCGATAAGACAGGAACCATAACGGAAGGTGTCTTCTCCGTCCAAAAGGTCGTAGCCGCAGACAAGGTTGAAAGCAATGAAATACTTGAAACGGCTCTAGCCCTTGAAGAGAAGAGCACGCACCCAATAGCCAACTCACTTGTGGAGTACTGCAGGAAGAACGAAATCAAGAGCCCCTACTCCAACGTTGCAGTACAGGAGCTTTCAGGACTTGGACTCAAAGGAGAGGTCGATGGCCACACGATCTATGCCGGAAACGACAAGCTCATGGAAAAGATGGGCATCAGAACTGATCCCAAGGACTTCGCAAACAATGTAGGTTCCTTGGTCTATGTTGCAAAGGACGGCAAATGGCTTGGTACAATCCTGATCAGCGACAGAATCAAGGACGGAGTGCCTGAGCAGATTGCAAAGCTCAAGGCTCTTGGAATCAAAAAGACCGTCATGCTCAGCGGAGACAAGAGAAGGACCGCAGAATACATCTCAAAGACCGCAGGCCTAGACGAATGCCACGCAGAGCTCCTTCCTCAGCAGAAGGTCGAGATGGTTCAGAACCTCAAGAAGCAGTACTCCTGTGCATACGTAGGCGATGGCATAAACGATGCACCTGTCATTGCAACCGCGGACATTGGATTTGCAATGGGAGGAGTTGGAAGCGACAGCGCAATAGAGGCCAGCGGAGTCGTCATCATGACAGACGACATAGCGAAGATTCCTGAAAGCGTGGAAATCGCCCGCAAGACGATGCGCATCGCAAAGCAGAACATTGCCTTTGCACTCACCGTAAAGGTTCTCTTCATGATACTTGGCGCAATGGGACTTGCAGGCATGAACGGAGCGATCTTCGCCGACGTAGGCGTCACCCTCATAGCCGTCCTCAACTCCATGAGAGCCATAAGGAAGTAACACCTGGACCGATACCCCAAAGAAAAGAGCCGCAACGGACAAATTGCGGCTCTTTTCTTGTTATTGCACTTTATGGTAGATTATGCACATGCGATCAGAAGACATCAGAAACATAGGGATAATGGCCCACATAGATGCGGGAAAGACCACCACGACCGAGAGGATACTCTACTACACAGGAGAGAACCACAGGATTGGAGAGGTTGACAACGGCGAAGCCACAATGGACTGGATGGAGCAGGAGCAGGACAGAGGAATCACCATAACCAGCGCCGCCACCACATGTTATTGGAAGGGCAAACAGATAAACATAATAGACACTCCGGGCCACGTGGACTTCACTGCTGAAGTCGAAAGAGCTCTCAGAGTCCTCGACGGAGCAGTTGGAGTGTTCTGCGCAGTAGGAGGTGTGGAGCCTCAGAGCGAGACTGTTTGGAGGCAGGCCAACACCTACAACGTCCCAAGGATTGCATTTGTAAACAAAATGGACCGTCTTGGTGCGGATTTCTATGCCGTACTTGAAGATATAAAGACAAAGCTCAAGGAAGAACCAGTTCCACTATTCATCCCGGTTGGGAAAGAAAGCAAGTTTGAAGGTATCATAGACCTTCTGAAAATGGAGATGGTCGTATTCGATGCGGCATCTGAAGGCTACGACTACAGCTATGTTGACATCCCTGCGGACATGCAGGACGAGGCGGACCAGTGGAGGGAGAAGCTCATAGACAGCGTCTCCTCCTTCTCCGACGAAATCACAGAGCTGTACTTTGCAGGAGAGGAGATTCCGTCTGACAAGATAATCGCAACGCTAAGGAAATGCACCCTTGAAAGGAAGCTTCTTCCGGTGTTCGTTGGATCGTCGCTCAAGAACATCGGTGTACAGTGCCTTTTGGACGGTGTGGTGGACCTTCTCCCCTCCCCTGCGGACATCCCGCCTGCAATAGGGATCCATGCAAAGAAGGAGACGGAGGTCAAGGTGGAGAACGACCCCAAGGGACCACCATTGGCGTTGGTGTTCAAGGTCCAGTACGACAGAGAGGCAGGCCCGTTGTGCTTCATAAGGGTCTACTCGGGTACGTTCCACAAGAGCTCAGCGGTGCTGAACATCACGAAGAAGAAGCGCGAAAGGATAAACAGGCTCCTTAGGATGCACGCAAACAGGCCGGAGGAGATCCAGGAGCTGAAAAGCGGTGACATTGGAGTCGTCGTAGGCTTCAAGGGAGCCCAGACGGGTGATACCATTGGAACTGAAGGCGCCCAGATTCTGCTTGAGAAGATGGTGTTCCCTGTACCGGTCATTTCCGTTGCAATAGAGCCAACCACAGCAAGCGACCAGGACAAACTCCAGAAGGCGCTTGAAATACTGTCAAGCGAAGACCCAACCTTCACATGGAAGGACAACGAAGAGACGGGACAGCTTGTCATAAGCGGGATGGGAGAGCTCCATTTGGATGTTCTTGTCACAAGGCTCACCAAAGAGCTCAAGGTTTCGTGTCAGGTCGGAAAGCCACAGGTCACGTACAGGGAGAGCATAACCCAAAGCATCGAACATACCCAGACGTTCAGCCGAGTCATTGCAGGAAAGGAGAATGCCGCAGAAGTTACGCTCAGGCTTACGCCACAGGAATCCAAGGAAGGCAACGTATACGAGAACCTGGTGTCTGCAAAGACGATGCCGCCTGAGCTTTTCGATGCCATAAAGAGAGGCGTGGAGAATTCGTTCCAAAGCGGAATAAAGTACGGCTACGAGGTTTGCGACACCAAGGTCGAGCTCGTCTCAGTCAAGTACAACGAGCTTACGGCAAGCGAGTTCGCATTCGAGGCCTGCGCCGCCATGTGCTTCGATGCAGCTGCGAACGAAGCAGGACCGGTGCTCATGGAGCCAATCATGGATGTCACGCTCATAGTCCCATCCCAATACGTTGGTGAGGCGATCTCAAGCCTTACAACAAGAGGTGGAATCGTATCCAGCATGGAGAGCAAGCCGTCTGCGGACCATATCATAGCGCAGGCTCCGCTTGCAAAACTGTTTGGATATACCACGGCCTTGCGCTCCGCTACGCAGGGAAGAGGCTCGTTCTCCATGGAATTCAGCCACTACGCACCAAAAACAGGGAACTAAAACTGGAATTAGGACTGAAATTGAAGAAGATTTCTCTAGTTTTTTTGCATATACTGTTATATGATATGAAAGGTTGCCCCTTGCGGACGACCTTTCGTCTTTTCATATCCACCTGTCTTTTGGTGGTTGCAGGACAAAGGTTGGGGCCAAAAGGTGCACCTGAACTGCATAAACTTGCATAAACAAACATTGCCAACATTTCTAGGAGGGAAACATGGCTTTAGCTTCGAAGGATATCAGGAACGTAACAATTGCGGGGCACAATGGAACAGGTAAGACTTCTCTTCTTGAGCAGCTGCTCTATTACAGCAACGTGATTTCAAGGCCGGAACAGGTCGAGTCAGGAAAGACGACCAGCGACTACACGGAGGAGGAGATTGCACGTAAGATTTCAATCCACTCCGCACTTGCGAACATTTCATGGGAAGGAAAGTCGCTCAACTTCATAGACGCTCCTGGTACAGCTGACTTCGTTGGTGAGGTCATCTGCGGTTTCAGAACATGCGAATCCGCCCTTATGGTCGTAGATGCAAGAGACGGCGCACAGATCGAGACAATCAAGCTTTGGAGAAACCTCAACAAGCTTTCCAAGCCAAGAGCCGTATTCCTCAACAAGATGGAACGCGAAAGAGTCGATTACGACAAGACGTTCACGCACCTCAAGGAAGAGTTCAAGACCACATTCGTTCCTGTAACGATTCCAATGGGCAACGGACCTGACTTCAAGGGTGTCATAGACCTCATTGAGAACAAGGCATACTTCTTCCAGCCAGGACAGAAGGAGAAGGTTGGAGACATCCCATCCGAGTATGCAGACGAAGTCGAGCAGTACAGAGAAGCCCTCATCGAGTCCGCAGCAGAAGGTGCAGACGACCTCATGGAGAAGTATCTCGAAGAGATGACCCTTGAGGCTGAGGAGATCCATCGCGGCGTATGCGAAGGACTCAAGAACAACGTCCTCGTTCCAGTGTTCTGCGGATGCACGGCAAACGGTGCAGGAATCACAAGCCTTCTGGACTTCATTGCAGAGAACTTCCCATCACCAGTCGGCGCAAAGGAGACTATCGTCAAGGAAGACGGAAGCGAAGAGGAGCTTGCAGTATCCTCAGAAGGACAGGCATCCGCACTCTGCTTCAAGACAACCATAGACCAGTTCTCTGGAAAGCTCTCCTTCCTCAAGGTCGTCACAGGAAGCATCGCAGGCGACACAGACCTCTTCAACCCAGCATTGGGCAAGAAGGAAAAGCCGGGCAAGGTCTACAGAGCCGTTGGAAAGAAACTCATTGAGACCGATGCCCTTGTGGCCGGTGACATTGGAATCATCACAAAGAGCAATATAGCAACAACCAACTGCACGCTCCTTGGCAGTGCAGACATGAAGTTCACCTTCAAGAGCCTCAGCTTCCCTAACCCAATCTACTCGCTTGCAATATCCGCAGCAGACAAGAAGTCTGAAGACAAGATGAACGATGCCCTGCATAAGGTCACGGAAGAAGACCTCACATTCCAGGTTGCATACAACGAAGAGACGAAGCAGTCCACGGTATCTGGAATGGGAGAGCTCCATCTCAATATGATCCTTGACAAGATCAAGGAGAAGCAGAAGATTCAGATCAACACCAAGCTTCCAAGGGTCCCTTACAGAGAGACGATTACGAAGAAGTCCGGCATCGTCGAGTACGCACACAAGAAGCAGTCCGGTGGACACGGCCAGTATGGTAAGGTCCTCATTGAGATAGCTCCAATAGACAGAGGCCTCTACTACACCTTCGACAACATAGTCAAGGGCGGATCCGTCTCCAAGGGCTACGTTCCAGGCATTGAAAAGGGTCTCCATGACCAGATGGAGGAAGGATTCCTCGCTGGATACCCAATGGTTGACATTGGAGTTACGCTCGTCGATGGTAAGGAACACCCGGTCGATTCCTCTGAAATGGCATTCAGACTTGCCGCAAAGGGTGCAATGAAGCTTGCAATCGAGAAGGCAGGCCCTGTTCTCCTTGAGCCGTTTGCAAAGCTCAGCGTCTACATTGACAACCAGTATCTTGGAGACATCCTCTCAGACCTCTCCTCCAAGCGTGGTCGTGTCCTTGGACAGGAAGACCTTGGTGGAAACATGGTTCAGGTCAATGCAGAAGTCCCACAGGCAGAGATGCTCAACTACGCCATAGACCTCAAGTCCATGACGTCCGGTACAGGTTCGTTCGAGCTTGCATTCGACCACTACGAGACACTTGCAGGCAAGATGGCTGAAGACGTCATCAAGGCATCCAAGGCAGCAGCCGAGGAAGAGGCGAACAAGTAATAACCCCTTGCACTACAAAGAAAAAGGCGGTTGCTCCATTGCAGCCGCCTTTTTTGCATTCAATTGCACAATAGTTTTAATTCTTCAAGCACCCAATTGGGACGACATAGATACCATCATCCCTTCTGTATGCATACTTTCCTGTTCCTGTAAGTACCATTAGGAACGAAGGTTCCTTCATTTTGGTTGTGTCTATCTTTTCCGACAAAGCCTTCAGATTCCTAGAACCTTCCTCTATGAGCCTATCTCCTCCAAGCTTGATTTCAACCAAACCATACGACCCATCACGCAGATGAACGACGGCATCGCACTCAAGTCCTGATTTGTCTCTGTAATGATACACATTGCCAAACAAACTATCGGCATACACCCTCAAGTCACGAACGCAAAGAGTTTCAAACAACAGTCCCATTGTATTCAAATCTCCAAGTAATTCCTTGGGTCCCAGCCCAAGGCTTGCAACGGCTATCGAAGGATCTACAAAATACCTCGTATCAGACGTTCTTATTGCAGTCTTGGATCTAAGGTTTGGATTCCAAGCAGGCATATCCTCTATTACGAAAATCTTCCGTAGCGCATTCGTATATGAATACACTGTATCTTCTGTCAGGAAATCAGAGTCGTTTGCAGCAATGTCGTCTCTTATCACGGTATACGTCGTCTGTGTCCCTTGATGTCGTGAATATGACTTCATAAGACGTTTGGCTCGCTCTGGATCTCGTTTTACATCATCGACTCTGGAAATATCGATATTGACAACTGCGTCAAAATAATCGAAAGCTTGATCCAACGCAACATCTTGCTCCATATTGACGGAACTTGGCCATCCTCCTCTACAAATAAGAAAAGCCAATTCAGCTATTCCCACATCGTTGTTTGCAAAAACCTTTTTTGGTTGAGAGAACAAGTCACCAAGGCTAATTTTTCCAGAAGACTCCATTGATTCATACAACGACATCGGTCTCATCTTCATCCTTGAAAAACGACCGGTTCCAGAATGAACCATCTCAGCTGTCCTTGGCGGTACAGCTGACCCAGTAAGTATAAAATGCCCAACTCCTCCCCTATGGTCAACCTCAAATCTGACTGCATCCCAAAGCCCTGGAGCTATCTGCCATTCATCTATCAGACGAGGAGTTTCACCTTCAAGCAAACTGTATGGATCTATGTCTGCCATTAAGAGATTCTCTTTCAAATCCTCAGGTTTGGACATATAAAGGACGCTTTTCGCAAGCTGTTCTGCAGTAGTGGTCTTTCCGCACCACTTTGGCCCCTCTACTACAACAGCACCTTTACCTCTCAATTTCCTTTCCAACAAAGAATCTGCAATTCTAGGTTTGTATGAACTCATACGTTGATTATAGAGGTCATTTGGCGATTTGGCAAGTTTTCATTTGGCGATTTGGCAAGTTTTCATTTGGCGATTTGGCAAAAACTATACCTTCTCCACCCATACTTCGTTGATGGTGTAGGACTTTTCAAGGCCTTTGCGCTCGAAGCTAGTCTCAGGACGCCATGGGCGTGCTGGAGCATAGCCATAGTATGGATTGGACATGCCTGGAGTTGACTCCAATACTGAGAGCATTTGCTTGGCGTAGTCCTCCCAGTCGGTGACGCAGTATATGTAGCCGCCTTTTTTGAGCTTGCTAGCCAGCAAAGTAGTAAAAGGAAGTTGGACGAGGCGCTTCTTATGATGTCTCTTCTTTGGCCATGGGTCTGGGAAGAAGATATGGAAGCCTGAGACGCTTTCGTCTTCGATCATGTCCTCAAGTACCTGAACGGCATCGAAACGCATGATACGTACATTTGAGAGACCTTCGTTTGCAATCACTGACAACAACTTTGAAAAACCGTACAGAAACACCTCAATGCCAAGATAGTTGATGTTTGGATTCTCACGGGCTATACGTGCAGTGCTCTCCCCCATTCCAAAGCCAATCTCTATGACGACGGGATTGCCGTTTCCAAAGACCTTCTTGAAATCAAGCTTCTCCATGGAATGGACCAATGCATAGTCATAGAAGTGCTTGTCCAACGCCTCTATTTGGGAAGGCTTGAGACGTTGTCCACGAAGGACATAGCTCTTTACCTCTCGCCAAGAGTTCTCATTGCGGCGCTCCACTGTACGAAGCTCTGGAATCTTTGCGAAAACGGCTTCCAACGCACCTACAGTGTTGGGAGCGTCGACAGAGTCAACTGCATCGCAAAACTCAAGGACATCGGTCTTGTTGGTGTCTTCCATAACAATTCTCCAATTCAGGGCATGGACCTCAAGGCAGTGGGCCTTATGGCATGAGCCGCTGTAGTTTTTCAAGTATGAACAATGCCTTGTCACGCAACGAGATGGCATTGGTCTTCATGTTCATTATATAGGGGCGCTTTGGATCTATCGTGACAGCTCCGCGAGAGGTGCGGATCATCTCGATGAGGCGGTCTATTGAAATGGACGCTATGCGCGAGAACTCAATGACGACGGCTCCCTGTCGTTCCTTCATGTGGTAGATGTCCAATGCACGGCATACGATCTTAAGTTCGCATATATACAACAGGTTGGACACCTCGTCGGGGATGCTTCCAAAGCGGTCCTTGAGCTCCGCAGAAAGGCGTTCAAGCTGGTTTGATGTCCTGATTCCCGCAATCTTCTTGTAGACCTCAAGCTTGACGATTGGGTCGGATATGTAGCTGTCAGGGATGTATCCGCTGTAGTCAAGTTCAAGGAACACCTCCGTCTCAGGCTTTGCATCACTATTTTGCATCTTTGCAATGGCCTCGTCCAAAAGGCGTATGTACATATCAAGGCCTACTGCGGACATGAAGCCGCTCTGCTCACGACCTAGCAGGTTTCCTGCGCCTCTTAGCTCCATATCCTTCATTGCAACCTTGAAGCCAGAGCCAAGATCCGTGAACTCGGATATTGTCTGAAGCCTTTTGACCGCAATTTCAGACAGTACATAGTCCGATGGATAAAGGAGATATGCAAAGGCCTCCTTGTCAGAACGCCCAACCCTTCCCTTGAGCTGATAAAGCTGCGACACTCCATACATGTCGGCTCTGTCGATTATTATCGTGTTGACGTTTGGAATGTCTATTCCATTTTCTATGATCGTAGTGGAAACAAGTACCTGTATGCCCTCGTAGACGAAGCGCCGCATCGTATCTTCCAACAGCTCCGGACGCATCTGACCGTTCGCCGTGTCTATGATGATATCAGGCATCCTCTGACGCAGCATGGATGCAACCTCCTCCAAGCTTTCTATGCGGTTATGCAAATAGAAGACTTGTCCATGGCGCGCCACCTCAAACCTTATGGCACGCTCCACCTCATCAAGGTCATACTGCTCTATTATGGTCTTTATCGGCTTGCGCGATATTGGAGGTGTCGTAAGGAGGCTCATGTCACGTATCTTCAACAACGACATGTAAAGAGTTCTAGGAATTGGAGTTGCTGAAAGACTCAAGCAGTCTATGTTGGCCTTGAGCTCCTTTATGCGCTCCTTGTCCTTGACTCCAAAGCGCTGCTCTTCGTCAACTACCAGAAGCCCCAGGTCCTTGAACACAACATCCTTCTGGATTATCTTGTGCGTTCCAAAGAGGACATCCAGCTGCCCGCTTGCAAGGGCCGTCAAAGTCTTCTTCTGCTCCTTAGCAGGCACCATGCGGCTTAGAAGGCCAACCTTAAGGGGAAATTCATGGAGCCTCTCCTTGAAGTTTCTGTAGTGCTGCTCCGCAAGGATTGTGGTAGGGGCAAGGAATGCAACCTGCTTGCCGCTCATGACGGCCTTGAATACGGCACGGAAAGCTATCTCCGTCTTGCCGTAGCCTACGTCTCCGCATATAAGGCGGTCCATGACGGTGGAGCTTTCCATATCGTCCTTTATGTCCTGTATGCAGGTAAGCTGGTCCTCAGTTTCATCGAACTCGAATTCAGCCTCGAACTTGAGCTGCCAGTCATTGTCCTTAGCAAAAGGAAAACCCTTGCTGTTGCGCCTTCTTGCATAGAGCTGTATGAGATGCGATGCAAGGTCCTCTGCGCTCTTTCTGGCCTTGGACTTCTTGTTCTCCCATCCTGTGCCGCCAAGCTTGTCAAGGCGTGGGGCTTCGCCAGCAGATCCAATGTACCTTTGCACCAAGTTGGCCTGCTCTATTGGAACGTACAGGTTCTCCTTGTCAGCAAACTGTATCTTTATGTAGTCGCGGTCACGAACCCTATCTATCTTAAGAAAGCGTCCTATGCCGTAGTTGACGTGGACGACGAAGTCACCTTCATGGAGTCCCACGAAGCTGTCTATGGCACTGCTCTGAGTATGCTGCAGCGTTTTTACAACCTGTTTGCGACGGCCAAAGATCTCGTTCTCGCAGATTACGATAAACTTCCTAGAACGGATAGCAAAGCCACTTGAAGGTACACCAATGTGGTATTTTATGGTGGAAAAGTCGCTTAGCATCTGTTCAAGACGCTTCTTTTGGATTTCAGACGATACGAATATCTCAATGTCCCATCCATCGTCCTCAAGTCCTGTTAGGTCCTCTTTGAAATAGGTGAAGTTTCCAAAGTAGGAGCGTGGCCCATCGAACTCGAACCTGTACGCATCCTTGTCCTGTCCCATTAGATCCAGCACGGTCATTGAGCCGTGACGCTCTCCTACGAACGACAGGAAATCAAAGAGTATCTGATCAGGACGCAGTGCTTCGCGATCCTGCTGGTAGGCCTTGCGGTAAAGGGTCTTGGCTTCGAGTTCCAGGCTCTTGAAGCTTGTTTCAAGCCGGCGGTCTCCGTAGAGCACAATGTAATCGGTCTTTCCAATGAACTCGGATATCCCGTTTGGTATGACTCTTTGGCTGTCTGAAGACATGAGAATCTGGACGTCCACGTGCCCAAGCTGCTTTGAGATCTGCTGGGAGAGCGGGTCATATACACATATACGCTCTATCTTGTCCCAGTCCAAGTAGATTCTTACCGGCTGAGTGGCCCCATAGGGGAATATGTCGAAGACCTCGCCCCTTACGGTAAACTCCCCGGGCATCGTCGTGTTGGCGCTGCGATAGTAGTTGCCCTGAGCAAGCCGGGATGCCAGTTCCATTGTATCAATGGCATCGTTGACCTTGAGCTTTATGGTACCAACGTCCACCGCACCCTTTCCAGGTAGGGGCGAACACACTGTTCGTATGGATGTTATCACAACGGCCTGTCTGCAGTCCCCAATGGAGCCAAGGCATCTTAGCTGTTCGTACTCCTTGGCAGTCCCCTCCCACTGGCTGTAGAGCACACGTCCGCTTCCAGGCAAAAGGAATATTGGGACGGTAGTGCTTGCTGGAACGAGGTTGGAGTTGGAATACAGTTGGCGCGCAATCTCGTCCGTTGGGCATACAAGCCATGTTATGCCGTCAATGTCGCCTGCCATCATGTGGACGCACTGAAACAGCGGAAATCCGTCCAGTCCTTCGACCTTGATGTCCGCTTTTCTATTGGAAGAGAACGCCTTGTACCCTTCGCTCTTTTTGATGTACGATTGGAGCGTCTGCATCACTGGCAAAATGTACCATTATGAGCAAGGTAGTTCAAGTGAAAGCTCAAGCAAAGGCTCAAACAAAAGTTCAAGAGGAACTTTCAAAACTATGCTTTGTGTGGATTGGACATGGATTGCCGAGATGGAAGTCGCCTGAAACAACGGAGGTAATACTTTGTGTATTATGAAGTTGTTGAAGGAGGTGTTACAGCCGTGCAGGGCATGACCAAGACGCATGAAGGAGTTTTGAAAGCTCCTCTCAAGCAAAGGAGTTCAAGCAAATGCAGGAAACGACGCTCTCCAAAGACGATGAAAGAATCACGAAAATTGACATAACCGCAAGCGAACCGGACGACAGGTTTGGCTTTGCATCCCTTGACGACGAATCAAGGACGTTCTTCCACCTCTGCGATGCCGTCCTCCAATGCGGAAAGGTCGCACGCAGCAACCAAAGGCTCATACACCGTTCGTTCAAGGAAGACGGATCGATCCTCACAGAAACGGACCTTGCAGTATCCAACGCACTTCTGCCCGTCATACGCAGGCTCTACCCAGGATGCAACATCGTCACAGAGGAGATCGACCTCCACTCATTCGACGACAACGCACCGCTAACCTTCATCCTTGACCCCATAGACGGAACGGACGCCTACAGCCAAGGCTTCCCGTCATGGTGCATCGCCCTTGGAATCCTTGACTCTTCAAGAAAGCCATGCGGAGGCATCGTCTACGCCCCACGCTTTGGCATTGGGGAGGACGACATGTTCTTCTGCAGCATGCCCAACAAGGCCGATGTCTTCATGAACGGTAAGCTCTGGAAACCATTGGAGCATTATGACGAACCAAAGCAGATGACAGCCGGTTCCGATATCCTGAACCACGTTGATCTTGGTGATTTTTCAGGCAAACTGCGCGTATTCGGCAGTGGAATCCTCCACATGACCGCTCCTTTCGCATACTCGAACATTGACGCATGCCTTACCACGAAATGCTATGTGTGGGATGTCGCCGCGCCCCATGCCTTGGCCCTCAAGCTGGGTTTGGAAGTTGCATACATAGACGGCTCTCCTGTAGTCTACGACGATTGTCTTCTAATTGAGCGCAGGCGCTTTGCAAAGCCAATCCTTGTGGGAAACCATGCATGCCTTGAGTATATGGAGAAGACGTTCAGGCTCATGTAGTCTGAGGCCTTTGAATTCGCTAGCTTGCCCAAGCTCTAGCAGCAATGATAGTCTACAACATCCTTGATGAGGTCTTTTTTCACCCAATACCTAGCAAGATAGATCATTGAAGTATCGGCAAGGGCCACTATCCACTTGAGCAGGAACGTGGATGCCATTATCTGTATGAGGACACCGGTTTCGTATACGCCATAGAATGCAATGAGAGTGAACACCAAAGTATCTATGAGCTGGCTCACGAATGTGCTGAAGTTGTTCCTGATCCAAAGGTGTTTGCCGTGGGTTCTTTTTCTCCAGAATTCGTACGACCATACGTCATGGTAGTTGCTCAAAAGATATGCTATCAGGGATCCAATTGCTATGCGCGGCATAAGGCCAAAGATCAGGTTCAGGCTGGGGTCTGCGATATCGGTCTGGGACGGAACGAAGAGGATTGCAAGCTGCATTAGGACCGTCATGGCCACGAGTGCAAAGAATCCAAAGCCCACAGCCTGCTTTGCATCCTCCTTCCTGTAGAATTCGCTGAGCATGTCGGTTGCAAGAAAGCTGGTGGAATAGACTATGTTGCCAAGCGTTGCCTCGAATCCAAAGAGTATGACGTTCTTCGTGACCTGTATGTTGGCTACGATGCAGCTGATTGGTATCCAAACCAGAAGCCCTATTCTACCCCACCTGCGGAATGCAAACATGATGAAGGCGAAATTGACCGCCATCATTATGAACCATAGGAGTGTGTTGTTCATTTCTTTCCCTGTAGATTCTGCAATACCCTGTAGGCTTCGAAGCTGTCGGTTCTCTTTATGACGAATGTAAGCTCAGACACCGTAGAGACTATCTCGTACACATTGATGCTGTTCCATGCGAGCCTTCTTGCCGCCTCATAGACTATGCCAGGAGTCTGCACGAAGTTGGATCCAAAGATCATGGTCACGGCAACGAGGTCGTCCTGTCTGTATGTGGTCTTGAACGAACTCAGGGTCTTCTCGATCCAGGGAATGAGCTTCTCAGACGCTGCTATTGTGACTTCGCTGGAACCAAGAATTATGTTCAGGAAGTCGTTCCCCCCGTTGCGGCCGGAAAGTTCGTACAGCGTTCCAAGCTGCTGTATAAGCTCAGGGGTCTTGCTGTAGTTGTAGTCTATTATGTTCGTGTGCATCACGATCGTGTAGCTCACACCGTCGCTTTTCTTCTGCCCTTCAGCTCTGTTGAGCTCCGTGGCATAACGGCGGAGGGCCATTATGACGGCAGTCTCCTTCACTTCCTTGTTGCAGGACTGCGCCACTTCATCGATGATGCTTTCTGTGAAGTTCGTATAGTTCAGAAAGCCCTTCCTGAGAACATCGCGCAAAAACGGTGTTCTATCAACAATTTCCCTAACCTTTTTGCTAACAGATTCAGCCATAACGCTCCTCCAGAAACGCCTTGAATGACGCAAATTCACATAGCGTTATTTTATAAACATTTTTGCACTTTTTTGCAACATTGTTTTTGGATAAAAATACAAAGGTGTTGTATAAACGAGCTTCCTCATAACAGTCGTTTTTGGAAACCGCCTGAAATTGTGGGTGATTCGTAGCGATGGTTAGTTTGGTTAGTTTGGTTAGTATGGTGCGCATGGTGAGCAAGGTCAGCTTGGTGAGCATCGTGAGCGTGGTGGGTGTGGTGACGAACCAAAACGGAACGTTCATATCTAGTGTCAAACGCAACCCTAACCAAAAGATTTACGAATAATCTAGACACTAGCGATGCATTTGTAGTACTCTCCCATGTGCCCAAAGAATTTACATAAGAATTGCCTAAAGCCTAAAGGAAGTATTTGAATATGAGATGCCCAGCATGCGGGGAAATGGAAGACAAGGTCCTTGAGACCAGAACTACAAACAATGGAAGCGCAATGAGAAGGCGCAGGGTCTGCCTCAAGTGCGGATACCGCTTCACCAGCTACGAGAGGGTCGAGGACAAGCCCATAACCGTAATAAAGAGGAACGGAGATCTCCAACCGTTCGATATCGCAAAGATAGAGCGTGGAATACGAATATGCACTGACAAGCGCAACATAGACCAAGAGACGATAGACAACCTCATACAGAACATAGAGGAAGCAATAAAGATCCAGGCAGGGTCTCGCCACGAGATAACGAGCACCGCCATTGGGGAGGAGACCCTAAGGCAGCTATACAAGGTCGATGCCGTTGCGTACATACGTTTTGCATCGGTATATAGGGCGTTCAACGATGTAGAGCAGTTCATAAAGGAAATAGAGAGCCTGGCCAAGTCCTCGAACTGAGGGCACTCCCCTCACGAACCAAAACAACAGCTCAAAGGCCCAACATCCTCAGGGCTTGGCGACGTCGAACCACTTGCCGGTAAGGGACCTCTCTATGGACTCGTTCAAATGCTCTGGACGAAGTATCTCGTTGCCGCAGTCTATACAGAAATTGTCGCTCATACCTGCAATGTAGTCAAACACGATCCTGTCAAGGCTTCCGTCATGCTCCATGTACGCATCCTTTTTCTCTACGACATAGTTGAAGAAGCCTGCGCTGAGCATATTTCCTTCCTGCATATAGAGATTACCATCAAAGCCATTCTTATCCAAAAGACCTGAAAGGTAGTCGTATATGAGTTTTATGAGACGTCTGAAATACTTCTCGTAACCACCAAGCATAGGTGATCTGTATATGTATTGGTAGTTGAAGTCCTTCATCGTGCGCATTGCTTCGTAGACTTCAGGACTGAATCCAATCACCCCTTCCCTCTCCGAGTTCGTTATTATGTCCTCCACCAAGGTGTTGATTATCTCGCCGTTGGTAGAACCAAGCACCTTTGTGCATATGTCAGGAAGATCCTCCTTCTTCACAATGCCAAGACGATAGGCATCTTCGAAGTCTCGGCCAAGGTATGCGACCTGATCCGAAAACCTAACGACACACCCTTCCCATGTTGCAGGAAGGATACCCTTCTTGGTCTCAACGGCATCAAGGTCCTTTACAGTGAAATCCGGAGCCAACGTCCTTATGAAATGCTCTCCGCAGTGGCTCACAATGCCATCACGCACAGCATATGTCAAGTTTAGATGTGAAAGAAAATCTACGACCCTAAGGCTATTTATCTCATGTTCAAAACCCTTGAAGCCCTTCTCCTTCATCATATCGGAAAGGATGAACTCTCCAATGTGCCCAAACGGAGTGTGTCCAAGGTCATGACCAACGCCAATGGCCCATGCCATCTCGTCGTTCAGCCCCATGGCCCTACAGATTGCAGTGGCGATGGACGCCACATGCAGAACGTGTTCCATTCTGGTGCATATATGGTCGTTGCTGGGAGCGAAGAAGACCTGAGTCTTATGCTTGAGCCTTCTGAACGGAGAGCTGTGGATTATCGCTGTCGTATCCCTGTAGTATGGAGAGCGCACATCGTCTGCAGTGCGGCTTTTGACACGTTTGAGCAATACGTCGTCTGACAACTGGTTTTTGAAATTCATAGTATTCTCTCATCCTCGTTTACATGATATCATAACACACAATAGGAGCTTTGAGGAGGAATATGCCAGATTTCGTATACCCATTGCTATCGCTAGTGATCGACTTCGTGTGCCTTCTCATGTGTCTCAAGTTCATATTCTCCAAAAAAGGCGCGGTGTGGATCGTACCTGTGCTCCTCACCCTCATATTCCTTGCAGGTTCTGCACTGTGTCTGCTAGCCCAGACATCCACCAATGTAGACACCACCACGAAGGTCTTCTCAAAGGCGCTTTCAATATTCTTCCTTGGTGCGTCCTTTATATGGCTCATAGACATTGTCGTATTCCGTGCGGCACTGAACCCAAGCTCAGTACAGGCGGTCAAGGACAAACGGAACCTGGCGGAGGCATTGTTCATCAGAGACAAAACCGCACCAAAGGCGTTCTGGCAATCCGGAGACGACGACTCAACCTACAGGGTGGTAAAACGCACCACAAAAGCATCACAGAAGGATCCAAAGGCCAATCAGGAAAGAAAGGCTATCCCCTCCCACAAGACCGAAGTCTTTGAACCCATGCATACCCGCCGCATCCATAGGCCAAATGACAATGAGGATTGAAGAGGTCTTTGGAAAAAGCAAGACAGTGTTCCTCTGCGGTCTCAAAAGCTGTGGAAAGACGACGATAGCAAGCGCCGTCGCAGAGCGCACAGGGTGCATTTGGATGGACTGCGACGATGAAATCCTGAAGAGGAATCCAAAATACGTATCATGCCGTGAAATGTTCATGGCAGTTGGAGAGCAGGCCTTCAGGAATGAGGAATCCATTGCCGTAGAGACGATGATCAAGCGGTGCAAAGCCAAAGAAGAGATGGCGATAGTCTCGCTTGGAGGCGGTGCATGCGATGCAGACAATGTCCTGACAACGGCAAAAGCTAACGGAATTCTCGTATATCTTCAGCAATCAGAACATGTTTTGTTCGAAAGGATGAAAGCCAACGGACTTCCTGCATACCTGAACGAAAGCGATGCGAAGCAGCAGTTCCATGAGCTGTATCTAAGAAGAAACGAAATCTATTCTTGTTTTGCAGATTATGTGCTACAATTGTCTAATTGCACGAAGGAAGAAGCTGTCGAATCAGTATGCAGGATGTTTGCAGAGCGTTGACGTAAGCTTTCCTTTGTACGGGAGAGACGATGTCAAACACCTTTGGTTCATTTTTCCGCGTAACCACGTTTGGGGAGTCGCATGGCCCAATGATTGGAGCCGTCATAGACGGAATCGAATCGAACCTTCCATTGGACGTTGGAAGGATCCAAAAAGAACTTGACCGCAGACGACCTGCGCAGAACGAATTCGAAAGCCAAAGGAAGGAACATGACCGCATTGAAATCGTAAGCGGAGTCTTTGAAGGACGCACCACTGGAACCCCAGTTGCAATCCTCATAAGGAACACCGACCAGCACTCCAAGGACTACGAGAACCTCAAGGATGTATATCGTCCAGGGCATGCGGACGAAACATACGAGGCCCGCTATGGAGTACGGGACTACAGAGGCGGAGGCCGTGCAAGCGGAAGGGAGACCGCAGCTCGTGTAGCGGCAGGTGCAGTTGCAAAGCAAGTACTTGAATCAAAAGGGATTGCAATAGAATCAAGAATCATCTCCATGCATGGACGCAAAGAGAACTTCGATGAAGTCCTTGAAGAAGCCAAGCGCAAAGGCGAAAGCGTTGGAGGTGTTTTGGAATGCACAGTAAAGGGCATGCCAAAAGGCATAGGAGAACCGGTGTTCGACAAGCTTGATGCTTACATAGCCCATGCAGTTATGTCCATTGGAGCCATCAAGGGAATAGAGTTTGGAAGCGGCTTCTCAAGTGAGCTTTTGTATGGCAGCGAAAACAACCTCCCCTGCAATGCAGGCGGAATACTTGGTGGAATAAGCGACGGCAACGACATCGGTTTTAGGGTTGCGGTCAAGCCCACCCCCTCCATTGCAAAGCCTCAGCCAATGAAGACCCGTGATGGTGGAATTAGGGAGGTGGGGATAGAGGGCAGGCATGACGTGTGCATCTGCCTTAGGATTGGACCCGTGGTGGAGGCAATGACGGCCATAGCGGTGCTGGACCAGCTGTATGCAAGGACAGGAAGGTGACCATGGAAGAGACGAAGAGCCACGACCTCCCGCTCATAGTGCAGAGTGACAGGACAATGCTTCTTGATGTGCACTCGCCTAATGCCAATTCGTGCAGGGACGAGATAATGGCGTTCTCTGAACTGGTGAAGGCCCCGGAACACATACACACATACGCAATAAGCGCAATTTCCCTGTGGAACGCAAAAAGCGCAGGCTTGAGCACTGAGGAAATACTTGTGCGCCTTGGCCATTGGTCCAAGTTCGCCGTACCACAGACAGTGGAGAACTACATCCAGGACGTTTCCTCCAGGTTTGGCAAGCTCATACTGGAGCCGTGCCTCGAAGAGGACTACTACAGACTTAGAATCACGGACCCTTTCATTGCAAAGGCCGTACAGGCCAACCAAAAGGTATCCAAGATGCTTGTTTCTACTCTGGATGACGGATCCAACAGCTTTAGGATACACAGGTACAACAGAGGGGATGCCAAGCTTGCGCTGATAAAGCTTGGATACCCTGTCGATGACAGGATCCCACTGGTGAAATCGGAGCACGTAGCAATAACGATGTCCTGCAAGCTAAGGGACTACCAGGAAAATGCAGTGAGATCTTTGCTTGGGGACCTTGGACCTGGAACCGGCTACGGAACGATAGTCATGCCGTGCGGAAGCGGAAAGACCGTTGTTGGAATGAAGATAATGGAAGCCCTGCAGACAAGGACGTTGATTCTATGTCCAAACGTCGTTGCTGTACACCAGTGGATAAACGAGATCAAGTCCAAGACAAACCTTTCGGACGACATGGTTGGAGAGTATTCTGGAGAAAAGAAGGAGATAAGGCCAATTACAGTCTGTACCTATCAGGTTCTGACCTATAGGGCCAGCAAGGATGGGGATTTCGAGCACATGAAAGTCATAGAGGCAGGAAACTGGGGCCTTGTCATATACGATGAAGTCCACATGCTCCCCGCTCCTGTTTTCAAGATAACGGCTGAGCTGCAGTCGGTATACCGTGCAGGACTCACTGCAACGCTTATACGGGAGGACGGCAAGGAGGACGATGTGTTCAGCCTCGTTGGGCCAAAGAGGTTCGACATCCCTTGGACGGACCTTTCACAGAAAGGATGGATTGCAAGTGCCTACTGCGTAGAGGTAAGGGTTCCACTAAAAGAGGACCTTGCACTCCCCTACGCCATTGCAAACAGACGGGAGAAATACAAGCTTGCAAGCACGAACAAAGCCAAGAACGCCGTCATAGACAGTCTTCTTGAGAAGCACAAGGGAGAGAGCATCCTCATAATTGGACAATACCTTGACCAACTCAAGGACCTTCAGAAAAGGCTTGGGTTCCCAATGATCACGGGGAGCACCTCCAATTCAAAGAGGGATGAGCTTTACAGTCGTTTCAAGGAAGGATTGGACAAGGTCATAATCGTCTCAAAGGTTGCGAACTTTGCAATAGACCTGCCGGATGCATCGGTTGCAATCCAAATATCGGGGACATTTGGGTCACGGCAGGAAGAAGCCCAAAGACTTGGAAGGATCCTACGCCCAAAGCGCAATCCGTGCTTCTTCTACTCCCTTGTAAGCAAATACACGGTGGAAGAGGAGTTTTCTGCAAACAGACAAAAGTTCCTGGTGGAGCAAGGCTACCACTATGTGGTGGAGGAAGTTTAGTGGAGAAAGTTTAGTGGAGAAAATTTAGTGGAGGGGTCATGGACTACAAGGATTTTTTCGGAATCAAAAAGCATGACAAGATCGATGTCTTTTTGAACCGCTTGTCCTCATTGGACGAAGAGTACTATTTCCACATTGCTTCATGCATACTGGGAGCCATTCCTACACCGTTCAACAAGCAGAGCCTGAACGGAAGCATCCTTTCGTTCTTCGCCAACGAAGGGAACAAAAGAAATGCAATCCTGTCCATAAACGACGACGAACGAAAGATACTTCAATTCGTTTCCCTCATGGAGGAGGCCATTTTCCAACAGATAGAAGCCTTTTGCAACGACATGAACCACTATGTCCTTGTACTTGGAATCGAGAACCTATGCGATAGGCTCCTTCTCTTCAAGACCGCTGACGGGTATGTCGTAAATCCTCTTTTGGAAGACGACATAATGGCCCTGAAGAGAGATGTCCGCAAAGGAACAGGCACCAAAAGTCCTTATGTGGATTCCAACGTACTTAGAGCGGTTCTGAACATGTTAATAAACGGTTCCGTCCCGCAGAGGGAAGCCAACCTGCATCGTTTCTACAAAAGCGGTAGGATCCAGGCGGTGTTCCCTCAGTTCGAAGGAAAGAAAGCCATAAGGATGTTCGAACTCATAAGAAAGGTCATCATGGAGTCCGATGCAATCCAACTCAACGGCTCACACGTAAGTTTGGACAGGTACACATGCAGGCACCTTTTCATATTGCCTACGATTGACGTCTGTCTTTCCGCCATGAGGGTGTGGTATGGACCGGAGCTGGAAAAAGCACTTGCAAAAACGTTGCCTGTCCTCATTGAATTTCCAATGGAAGAGAAGAGGTTCACCGGCATAGTATCGGCCACGCTTGGAGACAGCGCTCCCGAAGGGTTCGTGCAGGATCTGGAGGCTTTGGGACTTTTGAACGAATCAAATGCAGGAGCAAGCCATGGAATGAGCCTCAACGAGGCTATCATGGAGCCTCCGTTGAAGAGGTCAGCCCTTACGATAGACTCGGACCTTATGGTCTCCTACTACGGAATACCAGACGAATACGATATCCTATATCTTTTTGCAGACGTTCAAAAATGCGACAACCTCATCGTCTATGCCATCACCAAGTCCAGTTTCTCAAGGGCCTTGGGCTTTGAGACCTCAAGGGATGAGATTGAAAAGTACCTCAACGACCCAAAGACAAACGTAGTGCTGGAGCAATGGGAAAGGGCCGCATCCAGAGTGAAGGTCTATGATGGAATCGTACTGAAATGCACTGAAGAGGTATCGTTTCTAGTACATAAGCTTTTTGGAGTCAGCAGAAACGTCATAGCTGAACTTGGAGACGGAGTGTTTCTCATGAAGCGTTCCACAGAGGAACAGTGGAGACGTGTACTGTCAAAGGCTTTGGACTTGGAGGACCTTCCATCTCCCATTTGTGAGAACACGCATGATGGAAGCCTCAACTCAAACGTTTTCCGTTGGCATGGAATAAAGGCGGAACGAAGGCCAACCACAGAATGCACGGCAAAGGAAGCTCCGTCGTGGGATGATGTCAGAAAGGAGCTAATAGATGATGCAAACGCCAAAGGCTGCATGACAGAGGAGCTTGGAAATCTCATAGATGCAAAGCGCATCGTATCCACAAGTCAGATTGGAAAGGCTTTCAAGTACGAAAAGCTTCCGACTGCCGGAGGGTTCGATTTCAACGCAAAGCTCGCTCTTATAAAGAAGGCCATTGGCCGCAAAGCGAACTCCAACCCCATACCTCTGAAGCTGGAGCTGCTTGAGGATGAAGTGCTTGCCGTACCGCTGGAGATCCAAGGCAGCGGATCCAAGGCCTTCCTGAAGGCGGCTGTGCTTCCAGAAGGGACTGTTCGAACCATACCGATTGGGACGATCTATCAAGTCACGCTCATGCGGACATATTAGACTTAAGCTACTCGTCCTGTCCAAACTCGTTCTCGTACTCTTCGCTCTTTGAAATCCACTCAAGCTCAGTCTCTTCCTTCTGAGCCTCAAGGTCTTCGAGCCTCTTCGCAAGCTCCCCTATCTTGGAGGCATCGCTGTAGTTCTCATGAAGGTTCATCAGGGCTTTGACCTCTGAGATCTTAAGCTCAAGGGAATCGGTCTTCTCCAAGAGTTCCTTGAGGTTGGCCTTGAGTTTGTTTTTGCGGTTGCGTCGTCTGTTGGCCTCAGCTCTGTCCTCAGACGTCGATGGCCCCTTTGAGTACAAGGCCTTCTGCTCTGCCACATAGTCCCTCAGCTGTTCTATGCTGGACTTCTGTCCTTGTTGCGTTGCAATGGTGTTGGGTACTCCGCTGGGTGCAACCTTTGGGTTTGCCGCAGCTTTGGATGAAGACGACTGCTTTGAGGTCTCAAGTCCAAGACGTTGGTCCATCTTCCACTCAAAGTAGTCGTAGTCGCCGTTGAAGAACTCAGGCTCGTCTGCGGACAGGTACAGGATCTTGTTGGCAAGCGCCTTTATGAAGTAGGCATCATGGCTTACGAACACGATGGTGCCTTTGTAGTCCTCGAGCGCTTTGAGGAGCATGTCCTTTGAGTTTATGTCAAGGTGGTTGGTAGGCTCATCAAGAATAAGAAGGTTCGCAGGCTGAAGCAGAATCTTCAAAAGTGCAAGACGAGACCTCTCCCCTCCTGAAAGCACGCTTATCTTCTTGTAGATATCGTCCCCTGAGAACAGAAAGGACCCCAATGCATTGCGTATGGATGCCTCTGTCCCGTAGGGCTGGACCTCCGAGAACACCGTACCTTCCATGTCCAAGGAGTCCTGCGTATCCTGGGCATAATAGCCAACCTTGACGCCAACCCCAAGGCGTGCGATACCAGAGAAAGCATCGTCCTTTTGGGCTATAATCCTGAGCAACGTACTTTTTCCAATGCCGTTGTGACCGGTGACTGCAAGGCGCTGGCCCTTTGGTACGAGCATGTTGAAATGGCTGAAGACCACTTGGTCTCCATATTTTTTCGTCATGTCCTCCACTATCACGACATCGTTTGGACTATGCGGAGGTTCCGGAAACGAAAACTGGAGCTTCTTGAGATGGGAAGGAACGACCACAGGTTCAATCTTTTCAAGCTGTTTTATGCGGCTTTGGACCTGACGGCTTTTGGTGGCCTTGTACCTAAAGCGCTCTATGAACTGCTCTGTGCGTTCGATCTCCGCCTGCTGTTTCTTGTACGCAGCCTCAAGCTGTTCTATCTCAAGCCTTCTCTGATTCTCGTAGAAGGTGTAGTTTCCACTGTATCTTGTGAGCCTTCCGCGGAAAAGCTCGCAGACTTCGTTCACGGTGTCGTCCAAAAAGCCTTTGTCATGGCAGACCAGGAACAGGGAACCCTTGTAGCCCTTGAGAAACTCCTTGAGCCAAGTGCGGGCTTCTATGTCCAAGTAGTTGGTGGGTTCGTCAAGCATCATGAGATCAGGCTCCTCGCAAAGCACCTTTGCCAAGGCTATGCGCATCTGGTATCCACCGGAGAACTCCCTGCACGGACGCTTCATATCCGCTTGCGAGAAGCCAAGGCCTTTTGCAACGGAGAATATCATGGCCTCCCTATCATAATAGGAACTGTCCAAAAGGCTTTCCTGAAGTTCGTTGAGCTCCATGAGAAGGGACTCGTTGAAGGATTTTGAGAAATTGCTTTGAGGATTGTCTACGTTTTCCCCTGAAATCTCCTCTGAATGTTCCTCTGAAAGCTGCCTTTCTATTTCATGCTGCCTTTCCAGATTGGACTGGAAACGTGCAAACCCCTTCTCTATCTCCTCGTAGACCGTTCCATCCCTAAAGACGATGTCGCTTTGAGGAAGATACGAAACCCTCATCCCCTTCGTGCGCGTGATCTTCCCGCCATCGCATGGCATTATACCTGCGATTATCTTCATAAGGGTCGTCTTGCCCTCACCGTTTCCACCTGCAAGGGCGGCTCTGGCATGTTCACCAAGAGTGAGTGATACATTAGTAAGTATGTTGCGGTCTCCAAACGAGAGACTTATGTTCTGAACCTGAAGAATTCCCATAGCTATAAACCAAACTGTTCTAGTAACAACAAAAAACCTGTGATACTCTAACATAGGTTACGCTGATTCATCAAGAACACCAAAACGATGCAATCAAGGAGATTGGAATGCTTTGCCTAACGCTCAACGGCCGAACAATGGCCCAAAACCGAACCATACTCAAGGAAAACGCACAATATGTACAGGTTCTGGAACTGCGCCTGGATGCATTGGACATATCCAATAAGTCTCAGCTGGACGAGGCCGCCGCATTTCCATCCTCCGTTGACAAACCCGTGATACTAACGTTCCGCAGGAAAGAAGACGGAGGTCTTGCAGACGTCACCGAGCGCAAACGCTTGACCGTGCTTGCCAGGGTCCTCCAAGGGGACTTCTCATACATAGACATAGAGTCCGATGTCAGAAAGCCCTCACTTGAGGCCGATGCCAAAAGCCGTGGCATCACTGTCATTCGCTCAATGCATTTCATGGACAGCTTCCCAGACAACCTGGCGCTCAAGGCAACAAGGATAGCCTCCAAAGGCGACGTACCCAAGATAGCGGTGAGGATAGGGGGTGTGAAGGATTTGATAAAACTGTTCAAGCTATCGGGGCAGATGTCGCACATAAAGGACAAAATCCTCATTGGCATGGGCGAATACGGCCTGCCATCAAGGATTCTCTACAGAAAGCTTGGATCTTGCATGACGTTCTGCGCAACAGAGGACCTCTTTGGAGTTGGCCTTCCTTCTCCAAAGACAATGGCCAAACTCTACAGAGCCCACGAAATCGATTCATCCACAAGAGTGTATGGAGTCGTTGGAAGACCCGTCGGCCACAGCATCTCCCCATCCATTCACAACCTAGGCTTCCATGAACTTGGATACAATGCAGTCTATGTTCCATTCAACGTCGATGACGTTCGTTCATTCTTTGCATTCGCAGACATGATTGGAATTAGAGGCTTTTCAGTAACAGTCCCCCACAAAGTAGCGGTCATCCCCTACCTTGCACGCATACCAAGAGAAGTCAAACAGCTTGGAGCATGCAATACCGTAGTCAGGGAGCACGGAAGCTGGAACGGAAGCAACACGGACTACTATGGGTTCCTGTCCCTCGTTTCAGAACCTCTTTCAAACGGACGGATAAGATCCGCAATAGTCATTGGCGCAGGTGGCGCAGCCAGGGCCGTCGTATGGGCGCTTAGGAACAAAGGTGTCTCAGTGACGATTCTAAACAGAACCATTGAAAACGCTCGAAGGCTCGCATTGGAGACAGGCTCATCCTATGCGTCATTGGAAGATGCCGGAGACTATGCGGGGACAGCCCAGCTTGTAGTCCAGGCATCGTCTGCAGGGATGGACGAACCCGCTGTAGACGCAGCATCTTCCTTGGAGTTCGATGGCGACGAAATAGTCTGCGACATGGTGTATCGCCCACATGAGACTGCATTCTTGAAAAGAGCTATAAATGCGGGATGCAACGTAATCCATGGCCTTGACATGCTGCTTGCCCAAGGAAAGCTTCAGTTCAAGGAGTTCACCGGTTTCGAATACCCTTTGGATGACTTTGCCGTCCTTTGAGTGTTTTTCAACAAAAATAAGCTTTTTTGAAGTTTTTGTTGCATTTTTTCAACAAAACCATTGAAAATCAAAGATTTTGTTTCATAAAAAAAGGACTGCGGCACAAGCCACAGCCCCTTTGGATGTCAAAACTTGATTTAGTCGATTGATTTCATTGTAAAGGTTTCACCTGTTGAGGTCTTCCAGACAAGAGCTTCAATCTCCTTTGGATTTCCGTTTCTGTCAAGAATCTTTGTGCCGGAAACTTCAATATACTGATTGGAACCAGAACTAAGAGCTGCCGTGTAAAGAGACTTTGTTCCTTCTGATATCGTGTTCCCATCATCGTAAAGAGTGAAGAAACTCTTGTTGCTGTGCTGTCCAATATTGATGGCCATGTGCTTTTCTTCATCCTTTTTCACGGACGCTCCTTCAACCTCTTTGTAATCGGCCGAGTTCTCACATGAAATGTCGAAATAATTGTCAAGAATCTTGATTTCCGGAGTATAAGGAATCTCATTGCCAGTAGACCATAGGCCAACCCTCTCGAACTTCACAGGCCTTGAACCATATACTTTGTTGTTTATGAAGTTAAGCGACTGCAATGTAACACTCATTTCTATTCCTGCAGAACTCCAATCTCCAGCACCGGCTCTCCACCAGATTGGGTTGGAATTGTTTGCAGAAGTTGAATTAGTATAACTGTTAAATGTGCAACCTTCAAATGTGGCACTATATGCGGGAGCGGTTCCGACAACTATTCCATTGAACGTACAATTCTTGAACGTTATTGAATTTAGGAAGCTCCATGGAGATGTATACATCTGTACGTCAAAACTAAAAACACCCTCAAATGTAACACCATCGAAAACAATGTCTGAATTACTTGGAACGAGCATATATACAGAGGTGTCTTTAAGTCCATCGATGGATTCATATCCCGTTGATGAGCTTGTAATCGTACCACCTTCGAACACATACTTGTAGAGGCCCTTCTTCTCGGGTGTCTTCCCATACTTATTAAGTGGACTATCGTCAATGGCTCTACCAATCCACAGACCTTTTCCTGTATAACCTGAGCTATTTTCACTGTAAGCGATATCTCCAAACTTTTCGTCTCCAAGCTCAACCATCACGGTTACTCCCTTGGAATTCTCAAGGGTAACCTTGGAATTGAACTCAGCAAGAGAAGGATAGAAGTAGTTTCCACACATGCTGCACTTGTAGTCCTCACCAAGGTTATGGGCAACCTTCTCAATGGTTTCAATCTTCGTTTCCTTTCAAACAGTACATGTAAAGGTCTTCACACCTTCCTTTTCGCAGGTGGCCGGCGTTGTAATCTCTCCATCGTCCCACTTGTGTCCCAAAGCTGCAATTGACTCTGTTCTTGTTGCACCGCAACCTGTGCAGGTGTATTTCCTTTCACCAGTCTCCGTGCATGTAGGTTCAAGAGTCACCTTGCCTTCATCCCAGGTGCATTCGTGCTCTGCACAGCTCACAAGAGCCAACACAAGTGCGAGAGCGACAATCAAAACGTTCTTTCTCATTATCTACCCCTTTGACAGCGGGGCATGTTTTTTCTCCCCAACTGACTGCGTCAGTCTACCCCCCCCCAGCATATTGTCAACCTTTTCAGCACCACAGCTTATAAACATTGTTACGGAACTTGCGAATGAAGTTTGGGCCCCCTCATGAATGAAAGCAAAACTTGACAGTTAATGTTTCTTTTGCCATACTTTAAATGGAAAGAGGCACTGCCGGTAGACGGCCGACCTCTCCCTTACTTAAGTTTGACTTAACCGTCCAACAAAGATTTGGAGTGTCAGTTGGGCGGTTAGTTTTTGCCTTTACGTGCTGCTATTACCAAGCCGATGATTGCAATCACAACCATAAGCATCTCATAGTCGCTCATGAGCATCACCTCCCCATTTCAACTTTCGAAGAATCGGAGAGGAACCCTCCCCGATATCCAATCATGAACATTTGGGAGGTCGAACCGTCCACCGTTTCACGGCAGTGCCATTTACATCATTGCACATATATGACAACTTATCAAGAGTTTAGATATTGTTTGGTTTAACGTTTCAATGTTTTCAACACTTTCTACAAATGCTACAAATGGCACACATACCACAACCGCCACGGATTCTACAGGTGCTACAACCGCCACAACCACTACAACCCCTACAGATTCGCTACAGATTCAACAAAGCTCACCTCACTCACCATGCTTACCAACCCACCATATTCACCAAGCCCACCATCGCTACAAAACGCTGACAATCTCCAAGCGGAAGCTCCAAAACTGTGCGTTTTGGTACGTGTAGTCCGTGATGTGCAGGACGTAAGCGTCGTGGGTGTCTCACAAAAGAACCTGATGCGTCCTGATGCGCCGTAGTCCGCCGTCATGCGCCTTGGCACGCCCCAGTACGCCATACTCCGCCACTCAGCGCCCATCAGCGTCTTATTCCGCCCGCACAAATCCACACATGACTACATAAGTCCACATACGCCGCGCCAGCACTTTGTCAGTACATCCGTCGCAGATCGTTGCAAATGCACGTTGCAAACCCCTTGCCTATTTCTCGCATTTCTGACAAAATGAAGGCACTGTGTATGCGTCGTTGGCGCAAAGCAGAATATCCGCCTGGAAGGTCTCATGCATGGAAGTGCACAAGGATATCGGTCTAGGTGAGAAATAGTTGAAGGGGGCGGTTTAGGCCGTCACGAATAGGAGTCATTCAAATGGCAGTAGTAACAATGAAGAGTCTGCTCGAGGCAGGCGTTCATTTTGGTCATCAGACAAAGAGATGGAATCCAAAGATGGCCAGTTTCATTTTCTCAGAGAGAAATGGAATCCACATCATAGACCTTCAGAAGACGACAGCATGCATCGTTGAGGCATACGAGGCCGTCCGCGCACAGGTCAAGCAGAACAAGACAGTTCTTTTCGTAGGAACGAAGAAGCAGGCACAGCAGGCCATCGAGACAGAGGCAAAGCGCTGTGGAATGCCTTATGTCAACAACCGTTGGCTCGGCGGTATGCTTACAAACTTCGCAACAATCAAGAAGTCAATCGCAACACTCAAGAAGATTGAGAAGATGTCGGTTGACGGAACATTCGAAAGCCTTACAAAGAAGGAAGTCGCCCTTCTTACAAAGCAAAAGACAAAGCTCGAGAAAAACCTTGGCGGCATCAAGGACATGACAGAGCTTCCTGGAATCATTTTTGTAATCGACACGAGGAAGGAAGCCATTGCAGTTGCAGAGGCAAAGCGTCTTGGAATCCCAGTAGTTGCAGTAGTTGACACGAACTGCGATCCAACCGACATCACGTACCCAATCCCTGGCAACGACGATGCAATCAGAGCAATCAGCCTGTTCGTTGAAATCATTGCCAATGCAGTCATCGATGCAGACAACGAGGTTGGAATCCAGATCATCGAGTCCCTCCCTGCAAACGAGGAAGAGGCAGCAGCCCTTGAAGCAGAAGGCAACGTAGTCGTTGACAAGGACGCTCAGGATTCAGAAGAGAACGAAACAAAGGATGAGGAGTAATCTATGGAAATCACAATGGATATGATCAAACAGCTTCGTGAGCTGACACATGCCGGCATCATGGACTGCAAGAAGGCACTTCAGTCAAGCGACGGCGATTTCGCCAAGGCAGAGGAGTACCTCAAGAAGGTTGGACTCGCAGCAGTCGAGAAGCGCGTAGACCGCGCAACCGACAATGGCAGAGTCACATACGTCATCACAGACAAGAAGGCCGTCATGGTCGATGTCTCATGCGAGACTGACTTCGTTGCACGCAACTCAGAGTTCAAGAAACTTGGTGAGGACATCTGCAATCTGGCCATCGAGAAGGGCTACACCCAGCCGACAGAGGACATGGAAGACCTCGTCAAGAAGCTCATTGCAACCATCAACGAGAACATGAAGATCAAGAAGATGGTCGTCCTCGACATCCCTGCAAACAACTACGTCATGGGCTACAGCCACGCAGACGGCAACATTGGCGTCCTCGTGCAGTTCAAGGCTTCAGACAGCGCAATCTTCAAGAACGAAGACTTCCAGACCCTTGCATTCAACACTGCAATGCATGTCTGTGCAGCAGCTCCAATGTACCTCAACGACTCCTGCGTTCCAAAGGACTATGAGGACGAACAGCTTGACATCTTCAAGGCTCAGGTCTCCAAGATGGACAAGCCTGAGAAGGTTCTCGAGGGAATTGTCAGAGGCAAGCTTGCAAAGCACTACGCAGAGATCTGCCTCATGGATCAGATCTTCCAGATCAGCAACGACGATGGCCTTTCCGTCAAACAACTCTATGCCAAGTTCAACAAGGAGCACGGCTCAGACGTCGAGATCGTTGGCTACGAGCGCTTCCTTGCAGGTGCTTGATCACAGCAGCAAGTTCAAGGCCGTTCCACATAAAGGGGCGGCCTTTGTGTTTTGAGAGAAATCCAACAAGAGATTCGACAAAAACGACAATAAAAACGAACAATAGGAGTTCGAAATGCAGCAGGTACTTTCAAATTGCGAAGACAAGATGGGAAAGAGCGTAGCATCACTCAATGCAGACTATCTCTCCCTTAGGACAGGCAGAGCATCTGCATCCATCTTCGACAAGGTCAAAGTGGACTACTACGGACAGGAGACGCCTCTGAACCAGGTGGCTTCAGTATCCGTTCCAGAAGCCAGACTTGTCGTCATACAGCCATGGGACAAGTCCCTTCTCAGCGTCATAGAGAAGGCAATCCAGAAGAGCGACCTTGGACTCAACCCTTCTAACGATGGAAAGCTTCTTAGAATCAACTTCCCTCCTCTCACACAGGACAGGAGGAAGGAGCTTGCGAAGCAGGCCAAAGGACTTGCAGAGAATGCAAGGATTGCGGTTCGCAACGTAAGACGTGATGGCATGGAGGAGATAAAGAAGCTCCAGAAGGCTGGAACCATCTCAGAGGACGAACAGAAGGATGGAGAGACCAAACTCCAGAAGATGACCGATTCCCATATCGCCCAGATCAACGACATTGCAGCGGCGAAGGAAAAGGAGATCATGGAGATCTGATGCACCTTGGCCTTATTATGGATGGCAACGGCCGTTGGGCATCCCAGCGGCGGTTGCCACGTGCTGCAGGACACCTGGAAGGCATGAAAGCCTGCAAAAGGGTCATAGTCGCAGCCAAGAACATGGGGGTGGAATACCTCACGCTCTATGTGTTCTCGACGGAGAATTGGAAGAGGCCTCAGCAAGAGGTCGATTACCTTATGGGGCTTCTTGCAAAGAAGCTTCCTGGAGAGCTTAGGTTCTATCAGGAGAACAACATAAGGATCCTTTTCAGGGGCGATGTCAAATCGCTTCCAAAGGAAGCTCAGGAAAGCCTTGAAAAGACAAAGCAGGAAACGAGTGCCATGGATGGCATAACCGTCATACTTGCAATAAACTATGGAGGACAGGACGAAATAGCGCGCGCCTGTTCCCGTTTCATTGAAAAGAATCCGGGGAAACCCATATCAATACAGGACATACAGGAGAACCTTGACCTACCGCAGGTCCCTGCCCCAGACCTCATAGCCCGCAGTGCAGGAGAGATGAGGCTTAGCAACTTCATGCTTTGGGACAGTGCATACGCAGAGTTCCTTTCACTGGACGACCTTTGGCCGGACTGGGGGGATGAGCAGGTCAAAAAATGCATCGATGCACTTTCCAAAAGAGTCAGGAAATATGGAGGGTTGGTGTGATGGAGAAGAACCTTAGGCTTCGCATTCTCACATGTATCGTTGGAATACCGGTTGTGGTTGGAGGAATATTTCTCTTTCAGGACTACAATTTCATCTTCTTCAGCATCCTTGCAATCGCATTCGCACTCCTAGGTTCAATAGAGATGAGCCGTATGCTTTTCAAAGGAAAGACGATTCCACTGGCAGTCATTGCGCCAGCACTTCCCCTACTTCAATACCTTCAGGGGATACAACAATGGCCGGAAGAGATCATGGATCTCTTTTTCATGATTCTTCTTCTCGCAGTCTTCTCCGTTGAGATAATCGCAGGGGCCAAGGACGATTTCAGGGACTCTCTTCCAAGAGCGGCGAAGTCTTGTCTTCTGGTAATCTACCCAAGCTACTTCATAACGTTCATAATACGGATCCTCTCCCTTGATGGAATCACCGCCTATTCTATCGTTACGTTCATGATACTTGTCTTCTCAAACGACATATTCGCATACGTCTTTGGACGGCTCTTTGGAAAGAACAACAAAGGAATCCTCAAGGCAAGCCCCAAAAAAAGCATAGCAGGCTTCGCAGGCGGCTTCCTCTGCTGCATTGGAATGTCGGTTGCCCTTTTTGCTCTGTTTGGCAACAAACTACCCTCCCTTGAAATAACATGGCAGATCATCCTTGGCGCCGCAATGAGCATAAGCGCAAACATTGGAGACCTCATAGAAAGCGTATTCAAGCGCTCCGCAGGTGTGAAGGATTCAGGAAACATCATTCCAGGTCGTGGAGGAGTTCTTGACTCAATGGACTCGCTCATATCGGCAGCCCCAATCTTCTTCATACTGTTCAGCGTAGGCCTCTGACAGCATGCGCAACATCGTCATCCTTGGAATCACAGGCAGCATAGGAACCACAGCCCTCAGAGGCTGCACTCTCTTCAATAACAAAATCTGCATCGTAGGAGCCACCTGCAACAGCAGGCTTCATGAAGCCCTTGAGCTATGCATCCAACACGGAATCCCAAACCTATGCATAACTGGCAAGTGCTTGGACAGGTCCCAAGAAGACTCGTTCGCAGCACAGAACGGCATACGAATTTGGACCGATGTCTCAGAGATGCTCTCTTTCCTCCGACCACATACCATCCTGAACGGCATAGCTGGGTCACCAGGACTCAAAGCATCGTTCCAAGCAATGGAAAGCTGCCCTTCAAGCACACTCGCCCTTGCCAACAAGGAATCGGTGGTGCTAGGCGGCCAGGTATTGTTCGAGCAAGCCAGTAGGACAGGATGCAGGATAATCCCCGTTGACAGCGAACATTCAGCCATAGACGAGCTCATACAGGCCCATGGACACGAAGGGATATCAAAACTTGTCATAACCGCAAGCGGTGGTCCATTCAGGACCAGACCTCTTTGCGAGCTTTCGTCAATCACACCAGCCCAGGCAATCAAACACCCCACGTGGAAGATGGGGCCAAAGATATCCATAGACTCCTCCACCCTTGCGAACAAAGGACTGGAAGTGATAGAAGCCCATTATCTCTTTGGGTTCTCAGCAAACGATATAGAGGTGGTCATACACCCTCAAAGCATCGTCCACTCCATGGTGCGGACGACGAGCGGTCAGGTGTATGCCCAAATGTCCCCTCCTGATATGGTATTCCCCATAATGAGAGCCCTCATGTGGCCAAAGGTGGACAGACAGGTGGGCTCAGCCTTGGATTTCACGGAGTTGGATCTGACCTTCAGGAAGCTTGATGGTTCTAGATTCCCATTCGTTACGGACGCATTCGAATGCGTGCGCCTCGAAGGCTCCTACCCTATTGCCTACAATGCCGCAAACGAAGTTGCGGCACAGGCATTCATCGAGGGGAAGATTCGTTACACCGATATACGAAACGTTGTAAGACAGGTGCTGGATCTCGACTGGACGGCTGGTGCAACAACATTAGATGATGTCCTGTCGTTGCAGGAAAAGGCATTTTCAAAGGCCAACGAAGCTGTTCGTAACATTGCAGAGAGTTGCAGAGGGATGTAGATGAGCCTACCAACCATAACCTGGTCATGGATAGTGTCTGTAGCCATAGGGCTTTTGGGCATAAGCGTCATGGTGATAATCCATGAACTTGGACACTTTGCAGCGGCAAGGGCATGCGGAATATCTGTGCAGGCACTGCAGTTTGGCTTTGGACCTCCAATCATAAGATGGGGCAAGTACGAAACCGAGTACAGAATAGCAGCCATCCCGTTTGGAGGAATGTGCAAGATGATGGGTCAGGACGACCTCAAGAACGCCATAGCTCAGAAGAAGAAGCACATAGAGACATGTGAGGAAGGCTCAATATGGTCCGTAGCGGCATGGAAGAGAATTCTCGTCTACTTTGCAGGACCTCTTTCAAACATACTCTTTGCTTTCATCTGCCACACGATTCTCCTTTCAATGAATACGCTGGTTCCCTACTCCCCTGCAAAGATAGTGGTGGCAAGCGACTATCCAAGTCTATATGGTCTTGAAACATGCGCCGCCTCACAAGCGAGGCTTGCAACAGGTGATGTGATAACGGCCATAGACGGTGAAGCCGTCGAATCCTACGAGGAGCTTCAGAGAATGCTGGCCTCCAAAAAAGAGAGCCCTTCCATTCAGATTGAGACTCCAAGGGGTACGTTTGACCTCAAACCAATAGACGGAGTCTTTGGAATACTTCCATTCAAGGAGGCCGTTGTAGGTCATGTGAACATGGATACCCCAGAAAAGAAGGCGGGGCTTAGACCAGGCGACAGGATTCTCTTTGCAAACGAAAGAGAAGTCACCAACATGTTCGACCTCTTGGTCGAATCAAGCTCATCCAACCATTTGGTGCTCACAATCCAAAGGTCGAGCAAACGTTCATCCGAGACACTTGAGATATCATTCGAAAACCCAGATTCCACTCTGAACTTTACTCTCATGCAGCAAACGAGATCGGTTCCAGGCATGGACTTCTTCTCCGCCATGGAAACATCCCTCAAGGAATGCTTCGACAACTTCAAGCAGTCCATCATTTCGCTTGCGAATGTGATACGGGGGAAATCAGGTGCACATGAAACATTGGGCGGCACTTTTGCCGCATCACAGAGCATGGGAATGCTCACTACAAAGGGCTTTGCCGCCGGATTCAACAGCGGGATGCGAATAGTGCTGTTCCTTCTTGCAAGCGTAAGCATGTCCTTATGCGTTGCGAACCTACTTCCAATCCCTGCACTTGATGGAGGACTCATAGTGCTTAGCTTTGCTGAGCTCATAACAGGCCATACGTTCCATCCAAAGCTCTACATGGGCCTCCAAATCACAGGAATCCTCATAATAGCACTCATCTTCGTGCTGCTGACGTTTGCGTGATGGGGCATTTCATAAGCCAACATGTGTTTTTGATGCATGTGTTCCAAATTACTTGAGAAGTCTGGCCAAAAAGTGTTTCCAGATGATGTAGATGTTGTAAATGGACTGACGAATCTATCGGACGTAATGGAAGTAATAGAACATGACCTTGCAAATGCGTGTGACGGCGGCTACATTGTTGTCCCTGAAAACCTGGGAAATAAAAATGCAAAAAATCAAAACCATGCATTATGGCTTACCAAATCTTGCGGTATTGTCAATACTTTACTATGAATCGCCAAATTTGTTGTAAAGGAAACCCCAAAAAGGAGGTTGCATTACTTATTTTCTGCGAATGTTAAAGTAATGCATCCTCTGATACAAGCAAAGCTTTATTTCGTTGTTTCTTTGGTTACTTCAACCTTGTAGGTCTGGTTCTCAATCAATTCTGCATGTAATTGTAAAAGTCTACCATTCTCACCATTGTATTCAAAAATGCCATTATTAGGATCTATGTACTGAACTATATATGATGAACCAGTGGATCTTAGTGTCATTTTGTCATATGAAACTGTTTCTGTGCCATTCTTTACTGTAATCTTATATTTTTCTCCTACAGTTGCACCTTCAATTCTGCAATAGAGACGCCCATGCGCATCTGCCGTAACTGTTGTTTCTGAGCCACCTACGGTTACAGTAGGGCTAGAAGGTTGTATTGGTCTAACATATATTGTTGGATCACCCCAGAATTTAACAGTGAAGTTTTGATTTGTAGGTTCTGGCGTTAAAGTCCATCCTGATGATGCTGATAATATATAATAATCCCCATATTCCCAGTTTGCATGTTCTTCTGGAACATTAAGCCTAACTTTAATCAACCCTATGTCTTGTATATTACTTGGCAACATAAAGTATAATAGAACAGTGCCTTTTTTCTCCATGTAGTATTTGCCAAAGAATAAAAGTGTTTTTGGAGATATCTTAGCTGTCTTAAGCTGCTGATAATCAGTTTCTGATAGCTTATAGTTATATGTTGTTGAACCAGAGCCAATCAAGAATTTATGGCCATTATAGGAAGAATTAACATTAACATCTGAAAATTCAACTTCAAGCGTTATATCCTGCCCGTTTACAATTCCATCAAACAAGACATTTACCTTCTTAGTAAGCTTTTTATTGTTTTGATATTCAAATTTAGTCAAAGCATCACTATTGGGATTCTTCAAGACAAGTTCAACCGGAATAATTCTTGCTCTATCAATTTCACTCTGTTTAATTTGATAATTTGATGATATCGTATTTGTCCCTGCCGATATAGTATAAGTAAGGCTAGGTGGTGTTGCAGTAGGTGCTAATACATTCGGATTACCTGTCTTAATAGTAATTGTTAGGCTTTCTCCGTCAACAAGGCCTTTGATAATCTCTGGCCCAGCTACTACTTCTGTGTTTGTACCATCATAAACAGCAGTTGGATCCGTATAAAAACTAAGAGGTTTAGCAGTTATATTAATAGAGATCTTAGACTTATCGATTGTGTAGTTGTTTGTACTTTCACCATTGAGAGTGAAGCTGATTGGATAAAAACCTCCAGGGTTATGATTACCTACATCCTTGCCATCTGCAGTAACAGTGAGTGTTAGCTTGCCTCTATCTGCTTCAGGAATGGTATATCCCCAATCCTTATATTCAGCATTTGTTGTGCCATCATAAACTTTTGTAATATTGATATCAGCTGAAATGTTGAATGGATTAACTGTTGCATATAACTTAAATTCAGGTAAGTCTAGATCATCATAATATTCATTTTCAACAATTTTGTAGCTATCAACCTCTATCCTGCCTGCATTTTTGTTAGTACTAATATCTTTGATAACTACAGTCTCACCTTCAAGAATACAAGGAAGGTCTGCATGAGTTAATGGCAACTCATTAATAAGATGGCTTTCACCTCTGTACTCTAAAGTTTTTGTAATGTCGTATTCGCCGCTAAGCTTAATCTTATCAATATAGAAACCTTGTTCAAACTCTTTTTCTGTCCATTCAGGGCTTGCAGCAACAATAACCTTTACCTTATAGTGACCAGGCTTTTTTGGAGCTTCTGCTATATAAGTATCAGCATCATATTCCTTGAATAAGAATGAGATAGCATCTGGATTATCAATTTGAGTCTCAACACCATCTACAACTCTAACGACGTTTGATTTATCTATTGAGATTGGTTCATTGTTGTAAGCTTTATCTAATGTATAACCATCAACAAACTTGATAGAACTTGTTGTCATAGGAGGAAGGGGATCAATTTTTTCTGTTTTTTTTCTACCGCAAACAGTACAAGTATATGTCTTTATCCCCTCTTTACCAGGTTCTGCTGGAATTGTCTCCTCTCCTTCGTTCCAAGTATGAGCAGCTTTGTCCTTGACCTCTTCCGTGTGTTCACAGGTCGCTTTGCGCCAGTGATCGGCATCATCGTTCCCCCATGACGAGGTCATGTCATATGTGTGGACGTGAGGGGGGGGGTCGTTCTTGCAGGACACTGCAAGAAACACGACTGCCAGCAGAGCCAGCAGCAGGATTGTTGTTCCTTTTTTCATAATAGTCTCTCCTTCGATTTGGTTTAGCAAATGTTTAGCGAAACAATGCTAATGAATCATAAACAATCCTGATGGCTGGGTATTACAGTTTTTTTTGGTTTTTTGTTAAAAAATGCCACATTCAAAAACAAAATGTTTCATTTAGGTACAAAACGTCGAAGAGTGTATTGATATAGAACATTGTCTGTTTCTGTCAGAAATAGAGTGTTTGAACTAATCATACATTCACTTGCGCTTAACTACAGAACTTTAAAATTGACAATAATAATGGCTCTTCACGTTTATCTGTGGGATGAACCTCTTACGGAAGGGATCAGGAGATTCCTTATGAGAGTGAAGGGCATGACTGAAATGACATGAAAGCGGTGAAAGAGCGCTTTTTAGGCAAAACCTTGCACACAAACAGTGGAAAGAGGGCTTTCCCCTCTTTGATGCATGGTGTATGGCTTCTTCCAATAGGCGCAGTCGGTTTCCTGTCTGGTGTATATTAGTAACGCTGTTTTTTGATGCTTTCTAGTATACATGTATACTAGAAACGGCTGAAAATCGACGGAAGTGGTATACACCGGATCCTTGGAAGACATGCATTCGGCCATTCGGAGGAAGGACAATGATGCCGTAGGTGCGCCCGGGTACCCTCTAAAACCCTCTTCTTCGATCTTGGTTCAACGGTCTTCAGGCGCCACGACCTCAAGGTCGATGCTCATTTTCAGCTTTCATCTCCCGATCCCCCAACTTTCCGTGAAGAACCATCAAAATAGTGCGTTTCAGACCGTGGTGTCCGTATCGTAATCAGTGTCGGTATGCCTTGGCGGATCAACCTTTTTAATAATCTTTTTGGTTTTTTCAGGAGGATAAGGGAGCCTTTCTTCTGGCAATCTCCAAAAATTGATTACTGTTCCAACACATTCCCGATTGTCTTTTCCTACAGGAACCAGAACTCTATCCCCTATTTCTATTGAATCATCATCGTAGAAATACGAGTAGCCATGATCGTCGAAATCGTTGAAGGCAACAGAATACCAGTTGTAGTACGAATGGTCCTCCCTAGAAAAGGAAATGAATCCTTCGATAACGGAAAGGATGCTTATTCCGTTGGAATCAGAAAGCAAAGGAGGACAGGTTTCCTCGTGGTTAGGTGAGTATTTTATCGAAAACTGTATATTTGGAGTTTCAATAGTTTCCTTGTCATATCGGTCGCATTCCAAGATTTTCAAGATATTGCCATAAAGAAGCCCAATTTCATAGGGATCCGCTTGAAGGGACTCCTTCAATTCCCAGTCATCAAAACCTTTCTGCAACTCACGAATCAGAACCATTCCATCATTGAAAATCTCAACTTCTCGGACAGATGGATCGTGCAGAATGTCTCCATCACTCATATAAGAAAGTTTCATGTAAAGGAATCTGTTGAATACAAGTTTCTCTGTCATAGAACAAAGTATAGCACACATAACATGCACTGATTGAGAATACAAGTAACAGCATTCTTTCGTGGCCGCAACGACCTACTCTAGAACCTCTCGATTTCCCTGAAGGCCATGTAGTCGGCCACGAAGTTGAGGTTGAAGGCGCCGGTGCTTCCGTTTCTTTGTTTTGCAATGATTATCTTGAGGGGTTTTGTCTTGACGGTAGGCTCGTCACCATCGGACTCTTCTTCCTCGTATTGAGCTATCTTGCCGTCTTCGTTCAGACGTTTGGATGGGTCGTCCAAGAGGATTACGAGGTCGGCATCCTGCTCAATGGAACCGGAGTCCCTTAGGTCTGCAAGCATGGGAGGCCTGTCCTTGCCGCCTTCTCTATTGACCTGTGCAAGGCATATGATTGGAACGTTGAGCTCACGGGCAAGGCTCTTGAGGGATCTTGAGATGATTGACACCTGTTCGTGCCTTGGCATGTTGGCCGGGCCTTTGAGGTCGATGAGTCCAATGTAGTCTATGAAGATTGCCTGGATATCGTTCTCCCTCTTCATGCGCCTGGACTGCGAGCGGATCTCCATGAGGCTTATGTTTGGGGTGTCCTGGATAAGGAGGTTCTTTGCGTTTTCGTAGAGGACGCCTGCGGCATCCATCATCTTCTGCTCAGAGACGCTGTCTATCTTGCCGTTTCTAAGAACCATGTTGTTTATCTGACCCTTGTTGGAAAGGATTCTTTCCACAAGCGATGCCCCTGACATTTCAAGGGAGAAGAACCCAACAGGCACAGGGTTTGGGCCAAAAGCCATGTTTATGGCAATGTTGAGACCTAGGGCGGTCTTACCAACGGATGGCCTTGCGGCTATGATTACCATGTCTGACGGCTTGAAACCGCCAATGTACTTGTCAAGGATTCTGAAACCTGACGAGATTCCACTTGACTTCTTGCCAGCCTGCCTGTCGTGAACCTCGTCCACAACCTTGAGCAGGAGAGCGCCGACATCGGTGTAGTTGTTGGTGCCAATGCTGTTTCCAAGGGCCGATATCTTCTGCTCTATCTCGTCTATGGACTGCTGGACGTCCTGCGTCTCGTCAAAAGCCTTGTCTCCAACCGTAACGGAAAGGTCGAGGAGCCTTCGTTTCAAGGCGCAGTTGCGGATTATTTCAGCATAGTACGAAGCGTTTGTGGATGACGGCACGGAGTCCGTTAGCCCTGCAATGTAGGAAGCCCCTCCGCACTCGGCAAGGGTCCCCTTCTCCGCAAGGTACTGCGTCAGGGATACGAGGTCTATGGCGACGCTTGGCTTGTCGTTCCTGAGTCCTACAATCGCATCCCATATAAGCTGATGCCCTCGTTGATAGAAATCCTCCTTGGTCAGAATCTCCTGGACATCGTCCAAAGCCCTGTTTCTGAGGAGGACAGCTCCAAGCAAAGCCACTTCAGCGTCTATGTTCTGGGGTGGAACCCTTCCTATCGTACTACCTGCCACGTCAAAATCTCCGTAGTTAGCAAACCGTCATATACGACACAGCCCGCCGTTTCCAGCGAGCTGAGCCATAGGTATCAAATTGTCTTTCAGCCTTCGACAGGAGCCTGAGCCTCTTCTGCAACCGACTCTGCTGGAGCTTCTGCCTCTGCTGCAGCAGCTGCTTCAGCGGCGGCCTTCTCTTCTGCTTCCTTGGCAGCCTTGGCGGCTTCTGCAGCTTCCTTTGCAGCAGCTTCCTTTGCGGCCTTCTCAGCAGCTCTGACCTCTGCTTCGCTAAGAACGTTCAACTTGATGAGGGAGAACTCGTTCTCATAGAGGTGGACCTTTGCAGTGTAGACACCAACCATCTTGATGGCATGTGTTGCTACTTCGATGCGCTTCTTCTCAATCTCGAAGCCAAGCTTTGCAAGGGCTTCCTGAACCATGAGAGGTGTGACTGAACCAAAGAGCTTTCCAGACTCGCCAGCGGAGACGACCATGTCGAGACTCACGTTGTCAAGCTTCTCCTTGAGGGATGCAGAAGCTTCGCGCTTTGCAACCTTGCGCTTTTCAATGGCAGCAGCTCTGCTCTTGAAAATTGACAGATTCTCGTTTGTGTACAGTACCGCAGCACCAGTGGGCAGCAGATAGTTACGAGCATATCCATCCTTTACCACACAGACATCTCCCTCTTCACCGAGGTTAGGTACATCCTGATTCAAAATGATCTTCATATGAATACTCCTTTGTTTAGTATTTCTATTTCAAAGCCTATCTGAACCGTATCCACGTCTCAAGGACACCAAGAATTGGAAGCCCAACAAGACAGGCAAGGTTCAAACCCGGCATCATACACAGGCAGAGCACCAAAACCACCACTCTACCTGCACTGACCGCAGCGGTCCTTCTTCTGAAAAGTGCGACAAGTATCGAAATCCCCTGGATTGCATAGAGCAGTCCAAGTCCAAACGCAAGGTTCCAACACACAGAGCGAACCCAAACCGGAACCTGTATGAAATTGAAACCCAAAGCCAAAGCCCAGCTTCCAAGAAAAGCCCAGACGAACACGTCAGGAAGCTTCATGAAAGCGAAATCGTACTGCCAGGCTTCATCGTTTCTGTACAGTATCAGCTCGGACACCAGAACCGGAAGCCCCGCCGCGACCATGCCCATTGGAACGAACATGAGCGTCATAAGGGATACCACCGTGTCTACAACAGGCTCTATGCTGAACCCCAACGACTCCTCCGGGAACATATACATCATAGAGCTCTTCATAAGCTCTTTGATGGATCCGGCATAGTCAGTCGAGAACCACACAGCAACGGCAAGTCCCATCAGACAGACTGGAATGCATGCAAGGAAGTACTTTCTAAGTCCAACCCTGCTCTTCTTTCCAGCAGCCGTCCATACGGCAGACCCTACTATGGTGCACACAGGCATATACAGCGAAACTGCGACCATGCCTATATACTGCGTGGTCAGAAGGTCCTTGCTGTCAAGCAACGTCCAGCCAACGGATCCAAGGAAAACCAAGGCATACGAAAGCCAAACCAAACCTTCCTTCCGTACTCTGGGAACTACAAGAAGCAAAGGAACCGTCATGAGCATGCTCCCCAACGAAAAACGCGAGAAAAGAATGCCTATCAAGGTCACGAAGACCAAATCCCTTATGCTGCCCTTGTCAGTTCCCTGCTCCACTTCAGGATTCCTCTTGTCGAATCAGATTTCTCAGACTTCAATCACTGCTTGTCGAAAGGAAGATAAGCAAGGACTCTGGCCTTCTTGATCTCCTTCGTAAGGGCTCTCTGGTGCTTTGCACATGTTCCAGTGATGCGGCCAGGAAGAATCTTACCCCTTTCCGTCGTGCAGCGTCTGAGCTGCTCTGGGTTCTTGTAGTCTGGCTCAACCTTGTTTGCACAGAACTTGCAGATCTTCTTCTTGAAACTGGTGCGCTTTCCGCCCATCTTCTTATCTCTGAAGCTACCTGTAGCCTCATTGGTCATTGCATCTTTCTCGTCATGCATTTGAATCTTCTCCTATAAATCAAAATGGAATGTCTGCATCATCGAAGGATTCAGGTCCACCGATATCTGCGACCGGAGCCGCCTGCTGAGGGGCTCTCTGTGCCGGACGGTTCTGCTGGTATCCGCCGCTCTGGTAGCTGTTCTGATAATTGTTCTGATAGCCGCCCTGTGCGCCGTCGTTAGGTGCCGAACCACCCTGCTGGTTACCGCTTCCCAGAAGCTGAACGTTGTTGGCAACGACCTCCACCTTCGAATGGGTCTGTCCATCCTGCTCCCATCTGTTCTGCCTTAGCTCTCCCTGTACGGAGACCTGACGGCCCTTGGTGAGATAGGAACTGAGGGTCTCAGCAGACTTTCCCCAAAGCACAACGTCAAAGTAGCTCACCTCGTCTTCCCACTTGTCTCCAGTCCTCTTCCTTCTGTTGACTGCAACGGAAAAACGACAGATTGAGGTACCCTGTGGCGTCGACCTAAGTTCACAGTCGCGTGTAAGACGTCCAACCAATACGACCACGTTGATATCTGCTGCCATTGTCCACTCCTGTTGGGTTTTTACCTGTTATTTAGCTACGAACAAGTGCTTGAGGATCGAAGACTCCAACAGGAACTCAGAAGTCATCTTGTTGATGCTCTGTGGTTCAGCGGAGAGCTCGAAGTAATAATAATGGCCCTTATCCTGCTTCTTGATTATATAGGCGAGATTCCTCACGCCCATGTCTTCCTGCTTTGCAACCTGTGCACCAGCAGCCTTCAATGCATTGGAGACAATCTCCATGCCCTTTTCCGTCATATCATCGTTTGCGTTGAAGATGACGGTGAACTCATAATCTCTCATGGGTTCCTCCTTACGGACTAAAAATGATCCATCGACGATGGATAAAGAGGTATACCAACAGTACCATCCAAAGCCCCTAAAGTCAATACGACTACAATGCTATATGGTATATGTTATGTAGCCCGATATCCTTGTCGTCTTTTTTTTGGAAAAAAGCCCTCCCCTGCTATTGACCTTCAACGCAAAAAGCAACGATAATGGCCTTCGTAATTACAAATCATCCCCACCATGGGGATATAAGGAGTTCTGCAGTGCCTTGTGGAAGAAAAAGAAAGAAGCATAAGATTGCTACCCATAAAAGGAAGAAGAAGCTCAGAATGATGAGACACAAGAAGAAGTAATTTCTCCTTCTTCGCAATCTTTTAACCGCTGGTCGCTCCAGCGGTTTTTTGTTTTTCTTGAGCTTTTGGTCATCTACTGCGACGGTTCACTTGGGTCGTACAGCAAGTACTGCCCCGCGTTTCCCTCCTTGTAGCTGAACCAAAATCCCTGCGAAGTTTTTCTTGAGCTTTGCGTGCATTACGTTGTCAGTGCGGGTACAGCCGTACAGACAGACTGTCTGTATCTTTCTTCCTAGTACTGCATCGCAAATCCCTGCGAAAACTGTATCTCACATTCAATTTGATGCGTCCCAGTGCGCCGTAGTGCGCCCTCATACGCCACACTCCGCCCATCAACGCCACACTGCGCCCTACTGCGCCATGCTCCGCCCTTTCACTCAAAAACATCAAACACATTCTGTAACCCCGTTAACACTTTTGTATCAAATAACACGCATCCAAAAGAAATGCAACAAACACCACTTGTCCAAAACTTGAAACTGTGCTTTATTAGTCGCCGAGGAGCTGGCTCGAATGCAGATTAGGCTGGATAATCTTGAACGCAGTTATGGAAAGGTACATGCCGTTGACGGAATAAGCCTCTTTGTACCACAGAACAGGATATTTGGCATAATAGGCCGCTCAGGTGCGGGGAAAAGCACATTGGTGCGTCTCATGAGCCTTCTTGAGACTCCAGATTCAGGGCAGGTTCTCTACGATGACAGGCGCGTTGACAACCTCACGAAGCAGGACCTCATAGCCCAAAGGCGCAAGATTGGAATGATCTTCCAGAACTTCAACCTCTTCTCCTCTCGCACAGCCGGCCAGAACATAGCCTACCCAATGGAGATCTGCGGCTACCAGAAGTCCCAGATAGAAACACGGGTCCAAGAACTTCTCAATCTCGTTGGCCTTGAAGACAGAAATGATGCACCAATCTCAACCCTAAGCGGAGGACAGAAACAGCGCGTGGCGATAGCAAGGGCTCTTGCATGCAAACCAGAAGTCCTTTTCTGCGATGAAGCCACAAGCGCCCTTGATCCACAGACGACGAAGTCCATTCTTGAACTCATAAAGGACATACAGAGGAAGATGAACCTCACTGTGGTCATGATAACCCACCAGATGGAGGTAGTAAGGGATGCCTGCGACTTCGTTGCGGTCCTTGACAACGGAAGGATAGTGGAACAAGGAACAGTGAAGGAGCTCTTTGCACATCCAAAGACCGATGTCTCGAAGGATTTCCTCTCCCACCTCACAACGGTTGATGCGGACCGCAGCTCAATGGTGTTCTGGTCCAACGTACCGGGCCGCTATACGCTAAGGTTCGCAGGAGCCACTGCAGACTCCCCTGTCATATCTGAGCTTGCCCGCCGCTTTGGCATTATGCCGCCATGCT
>OQVQ01000066.1_pt1 | contig 49838 bp, 40 predicted proteins | sample 1691491 | NCBI WGS metagenome assembly OQVQ01 (sample SAMN03418252, study PRJEB22391) | human gut metagenome | biome: human-gut; feature: organic feature; material: feces | host: Homo sapiens | place: Tanzania | collected 2013-01
TCTAGTCACTCCAGGCGTTCTAGACTGTCTAGCCACTCTAGAACGCTCTAGTTTTATGGTTTTATTGCTCTTGCCCCAAGAAGTGGAGTTCAAGCAGACGAGAACCCTGCAGGTTTCTTCATAAAACCCCAAAAAACGAATTTATGAAGAAAATTTTCTTCACAAAAGCTAAAAAAACGGAAAAAAGAAGAAAAAACAGCAGGGTTGAAACATCCTTAGTCATCCAACACCAACACCTGCGGCAAACGGCAGGAGGCGGCATGGGAAGCAACAGCGTCAGCAATCATCTCCCCTACTTCCTTTGAAAGAACCACAGCGCCAAGGGAGGCATCAAGAAGGGCCTCTTCGAACGCCGCTCTGGCCTGCTCGTCGTTGGATACGGCGACAGCTTCTGCTCCAAAAAGAGCAAAACCCTTGGAGGTTTCTTCGTTTACTATGATGCGGTATCTCATGTGAATGATACTAGCACTTACAAGGCAAAAATCATATCCCAGAATTGGTCTTCAGTGACAAAACCATCCACTTCCATCGTCAATACACCATCGTAGTTGTTGGCAATATCTGGAGGAAGGTAAGTTTCAGGAGCCACTGAGGATAGTGGTGCGGCAGTGTCAAAGACAAGGTCCTTGAATAGAAGAACCATTGCGGAATCCTCCACTTCAGGAACATCGAACACAACAGCGTAGCGCCCGCCCTCCACGTTCAAGTCAAACATGTAGCGTCCTGGTGCAAGCTCGCTTATAATGAAGCGGCCGGCATCGTCAGTGAATACGTATGCAATGTCCATTGGAGTCCTTAAGACCTCCGCGTAATCTGAGTTTGGGGATTCTTCGAGCGACAACTCATACACTGGAGAGGAGTATGAAGAGTAAGGCTTTCCATCAACGACAAGGACTCCAGTTGCAGTTGCAAGGGCCTCGTATGAAATCGATGCAACGAACCCCTGCATTGCATAAGGGGTCATTCTATACAGCGATGCATTCGATGCTATCAAATCGCCCTGTGTTATGGAAACGAACACATTATTGGGAACATATAATGAAAGACCGGTGTATAGGAAATTGCCAAACGTATTGGAAAGCGTGCGAGAATTGGAGTTCAACGCCTGCGATGCCACAACACCAATGTCCTTTGCCTTGGACTGTGGTGACACAATGAGGAACGGTCCTCCAATGTTGTTGGCCATTGCAAAGTGTCCGTCCGCAAAAGCAAACGCAGTGCTTGCAGAAAGCGACGTAATGAACATGCTGTACCTATTTCGAACCTGCTCTCTAATGGAAAGAGCCGCAAAACCACCCCTATACGTCCAGGACGCACTAAGACTATGGTTCAAAGGGTCTGTAAAGTTGAAGCCTCCAAGGCTCAACCCAAAGCTCGACCTTCCAACACTATGAGAAAGTCCAATGTTAGTGGACGCTTTACGGTTCGTCCCAAATGAGGCCGATGCATTCATGCCAGTCTTCTGCCCTATTGACTTGGAGACCGATACCGTTGCATTCGCCTCAAACGAAGAGTCAATACTCGAGGACATGGACACATTGAACCCGTTGGGAAGCGGCAAGGACAAAGAGAGCGACCCACGGGCAGAAAAAGATTCAGAGAAAGACATCGAAATACCCGTCCCAACAGTTAAGCTTCCGAGTTTGACCGAATAGCCTGTATTAAAAGCAAAACTTGAGTTCTTTTGTCCAATAGAAAAGGCAAAAGACAAAGACAAGGGTTTAAAGGCAGCACTTGAGAACGACTGCGAAATACTTCCGGAAAGCTTGGAATCAGATAGAACCCCATTCACAGAGGATGCGTTTCCAACAAAATTGAACCTAGTTGTTCCAATGCCTGTTGCAAGTATCGAGGAAACGCTTGCCTTAAGCGAAACGCTGCCCGTTTCATTATATCTTTGGCTCGTTATGGAAAGTGCATGGCTTTGGGTGTATGTGTGAGAGAATCCAATAGTCTGCTCCCAGAACATGCCCAAACCTGACAAACCAGAACCAAAAGGAATACCAAAGCCAAGCCTCCAAACATCATCTCCCTTTGCAAGAAGAGACGTATCATAGTCCTGGCTGAACACCAAAGTTCTGTCAAGGCTTTCGTCATCACCCATTGAAACGGGATGTATCTTGACCACTATATCGTTCGTCCCTTGTGAGAACACGAAGTCTCTGAGTAGATAAATGCCAAAGCTCAAGGTCTTTCTGTACACAGTTCTGTCGTTTATGAGGATTTCCACCTCTGAATCCTCATCAAGTTCTATGCGCTGTGAATACTGGTGAAGCATTGCAGTGTCGGTTCCAAACGAATAGTTCTTCTCAAGCGTTACACCAAACGGTCTGCCTTTGCTGAAACCTGTAGCGCCAACGCCTCCAAACGACAACCTAAGAGACCTGTCCGGGAAATCCACATACCCATAGAGGTTTCCAATGTAGGCTCTTAGGCCAATGCCCTTGTCGTACATGACTGAAACAGGCAGGTTGAACGTCACTCCCAAGAAAGAGAATGTGTTCGAAAGGCTCAATGAAGCTCCGGATGAAACAAAGTTGAAGGATCTATCATGCTGCACGTTTGCGGTAAAGTTAACGTTGCTTATGAAAGAGAACGATGCAGGCTTTAGATCGACTGTTCCCATGATATCGTAGCTTCTTATCTTCGAACGGGAGGAACTACCTCTTATCGATATGGTTCTTACAGGTATTTGGCTTGCAGAGAAGACAAGGTGCATTTCAAGAGAATTGGAATCGAACCTTGCATCCTCCACATACGGCAGAATATTGTCTAAAGAATAGTAATCCTCTTCCAACGCAAAGAATTCATCAAAACTTGAAGATGAAAGCGAAGGTTCAAGGATTCCAGCAAGGCCAAGCCTGTTGAATACAGCCTCTCCTTCACTCAAGACGGTCTCTACAGCGCCTTCATATATATCGTTGACGTATACGCTCGTATAGTAGATGCCATCAGGCAGTGCCAACACGTCATTGCTAAACACGAACTGAGACCAGTCGATCTCCTCATATCGGCTTACATATTCAACCTGCTCAGGCTCAACGTCAACCTCAGTCGCAGGCTCAAGTTCTACCATATCGAATGCATTCCCTGCAGGGACAGGCTCAGCTGCCGGCATGAGTTCGACGGTAGGACCGGTAGGCATTGTCACATCCACAGATTCAATGGCTTCGACAGGTTTGTGCTCCATTGTTGGGAAGGTCTCCACTACAGATCCAGCATCGTCAGAGATCTCAGGATAGGAGACCTCAACTATGCCGTCTTCGGAATGCTGTGTGGGAGAATAACCTGCATCAATGCTGCATTGTCTATACATTAGAATGCAGCACAAGACGATAGCAAAGAGGCAAACGGCTGTAAATGGAATTCCAAGCAAGTATCTACGAGACAAGGGCACCCCCCCCCGCAGGAGAAACTCATGAACGCAAACTTCTGAATGCTCCAACAGTTTCTCTTGTTGGATTTTACTTATTGTAGCTCATGGAACCTCTATAGCTTCCACCTTCAACGAACGCAAGACCACTTGGCCACGCAATGGTCTTTGTAACTGTCTTCTTTGCAAGGATGTTCATGGAATCTATTCCAGAAAGCTCCTCCGAACCTGACAACGTCATACTAACACCCTGGGAGTCCGTTACAACAAGCTTTGCACCAGACAGAATCTGATGGACATTGCCGCTGTTGCGTATGGTCACATCCATGACTTGGTTGCCCTCATCGTCTATGCGAGCCTTTACACCTTCTACGCCAACGGAGACATGTTCCCTTGAAGGTGTCACATAAAGGCTTGTAACATAGACATATAGAAAAGTGAACATGCTGGAGTTTTCCTGAGATGCACCTGTGGAATAAGGAATCTGCTCCGCCACAAGACGGTAGGCCCTCTCGCTTGTCACAACGCTTGGACCACGATAGCGCACACGCACGACATACGCAGAACGCGCAAGCACTATCACATGCGATGGAGTCAGAAGGAACTCACTTGAAGGGGTCTCAGAGCGCACCTCATTGCCAAACTCGTCCATATCCCTCTCCAAGACCGATATCCTTACGGCTATGTCTTCATCGGAATCGTTTACAATTGTGTATGTCTTCTGCGTGTCCACCCCACTGGATCCAAACGTCTGCTCCAACGGTGAAAACTGGAACGCATACACCGCGCAGACGACACACACCGCCAAAATAATTGTTGCAATTGTCTTCTTCACTGCCATTTACCTAATATCTACGAACAAACCCATACTGACGACAAAAGCCACCTGCTCCCGCAGGTGACTTGAAAAACTGTACAAATCTTTTTTATGGAGCTGTGTAGCTGAGAGTCACAGTACCTTCATACGTTCCCTGTGCCAAACTTGGAGCTTGCGCCCATACGAATTTCCATGTCGCCACATCACATTTTGCTACCTTTGAACCTGTCTTGTAGTCCATGGCAAGCGTCACGACATTTGCACTTTCAGAAGTAGTAACAGCAAAATCAGTGCCATTTGTTACTTGGGAGTGAAGAGTGGATACAGTTGGAGCGCTTGTGGCCTGACCAGGATAATCCGTCTCATCAGTATTGGACAATGCTGTCGCAGTAACAGAAATGCTGAACGTACCCTTGTACCTAGCGTCATTTGACTGCTTCACAACCATCGCAACTTCAACATTACCATCAACTGGACTGCCAACATTAACTTGCGCACCAGTCTGAGTACCTAGAACAGTATTGCCTTCCATGGTAAATTCAGGCTTTTCCCCAGCAATGGAGGTTGTAAGTTTGAGGAAATCGCCAGTTGCAGCAAAACATGCGCCTATTGCGGCTACTAAAACAAAAAAGATTAAAAATGCTTTCTTCATAATCCCAAATCTCCTGTAATCTTTTCAATCGGCATCCAATGCCGACAACAAAACTAACGAATTTTCATTTTTTATTATGTTGTTTAAACAACATCCACAAAAACCCAAACGACACACCCAAAAAACCTGACATCTAGAACTTTTTATTATTCTAACAACACCTCAACATAATTTGTGTTATAATTACAACATACAAGTGTTTTTTCATGGGGAAACTTGAAAGTGAAGGACTGCGTAGAATATATTTAAGGTGGATGTCTTTCGTAGCTTGTGAACACAAAAGTGGAAACCAAGGAGGTTCCCATGAAGACCTTGTATCTTGTAACCGGAGGCTTCGGACATTTGGGATACACCGTTGCAACCCAGCTGTTGGAACAGGAAAAAAACGTTCTACTGTTCGATGTAGCGGAAAAACCATATTTGAAAAACATGGAAAGACTAAAAATCGCCAAAGGCGACATAAGGAACAAAGACGACCTTGAAAAGCTGTTCGCCATGACGAAAGGGAAAAGAACGTTCGTCATCCATTGCGCAGGCCTCGTATCCATAAAAACAAAGGAAGACAGGCTGGTCGATGAAGTCAACGTTACGGGAACCGCCAACATCGTCGAGTTTTGCATGAAATACAACGTAGAGAAACTCATATATGTTGGAAGCGTGCATGCAATCAGGGAGAAGCCAAAGGGAACGACCATCACAGAACCCTCCACATACTACCCCTCCCAAGTCAAAGGACAGTACGCAAGGACAAAGGCAAAAGCAACCTTGACGGTTATGAACAGCGTAAAGAAAGGCCTCAAAGCCGTTGTGGTTCACCCCTCTGGCATAATAGGCCCAAACGACTTTGGCATAGGACACACCACACGCCTTTTCGTCGATTACACAAAGGGAAAATTGACCGCTGCGGTAAAGGGATGCTACGACTTCGTCGATGTCCGGGACGTATCCAATGGAATCCTCTTGGCTTTGGAGAAGGGAAGAATTGGAGAAGCGTACATCCTTTCCAACAGAGTCGTGACAATAAAGGAACTTCTAGACACCCTTGCCCTGTTGTCTGGGAAAAAGCCAATCCACACGTTCCTGCCCCTGTGGTTCATAAAACCCCTTGCTCCAATTGCGGAGCTATACTACCGCGCACGCCATGTTAAACCCCTGTTCACTCCATATTCCCTTAGGGTTTTGGACAGCAACCCATTTTTCTCCCACGAAAAGGCTACGAGGGAACTTGGCTACAGACCAAGGCCGCTGCAATCCACGATTTCAGACACCCTGCAGTGGATAGAGGAGAACCTGTAGAAGAACCTAGAAAAAGTCAGTTGTCAAGCTCCATGTGTACGACGAAGTGATTCTTCCGGTAGGTTACAAGACCCTCCTTGTGCATCTTCGAAAGTTCATTGCAAAGGGCGGAACGGTCAACGTTAAGGTAGTCCGCAAGCTGTTGCCTTGAAAACTCAATGTCGAACTCGTAGCTTCCATTCCACTTCACCCTCTCGGACAAATAAGATATGAGGCGCTCCCTTATGGTCTTTGGACTTGAGTGAAGAACCTTTCTCATAAGCTGAAGGCTTCTTGAAACCGATACATAAACAAGGTTCTCTATGAGCTTTTGGTGCCACGAACAGTTCTTTTCGCAAGGTCTAAGCAAGACCGATGCATCAAGGAACAGTATGTCGGAATCCTCACTCGCCCTCACAGTATGAAGAAGAGAACCCCTTGAACCGCAGGCGTATTCCTCTCCAAACGATCCCCCTGCCTTTACAACCCTGAGTATGTGGTTTGTTCCCAAGGCATCGATGAACTCCATTATCACACAGCCCGATAGTACAACCCCAATCTCTTTTATGGAAAACCCTTCCATACAGATTGGACAACCCTTCTTGAAGGACTTCTCACGAGCCTTCAGACAGACCAGAAGCCGACGTATGCATTCTTCTGGAATATTGCGGAACAACTGGGTGTTGGACAATCTCTGCGGCATACAGCCTCCTTTTCCAAAGCAAAAAGTCAAAGACTCCCAAGGGAGGAATCCAAATTCCCCCGAATTGAAAACTATCTTCCACCATAGCAGTGTAAAAATCAAGTAAACTCTTCCGGTCGTACCAACTGTTTTTAAAAAAGTTGTAATAAGAACATGCCCATAACTTGATTTGTGGCATATATTGGCATACATTGCAAAGAACAGAAGGAAGCATTCTGAAGGAAAAGGAATTTTTTTATGAAACATGTATGCAATGTTTGTGGTTGGGAGTACAACACCTCAAAAGGGTATCCCGTCGATGGAATAAAGCCAAACACTTCTTGGGAAGATGTCCCAGAGGATTTTGCCTGCCCGATGTGCGGCACTTCGAAAGACAACTTTAGAGAGGTCGATGTAGAGAGGTCGATGCAAAGTAGAGCATCCCTCTGAGGGTTGGCTTTTTGTTTTTAAAAACCTTTCTTGGACTTTTGTCGTAAGTCGCCGTTTTTCAATACGGGGGGGGGTAAAAACCCCTACTTCTTTCCTTTCAGAGCAAATACTCCTCTATGAGAGCGTCCACGTATTCTGTGCTAAGGGATCTTTCCGCACATTCGAAGGTAAACAGCAGATTCTTTCCCGGAAACAATCCAAGCCCGGCATAGGTCTCAAGCTTCCATTGGGCAACAGAGAAATAGTCGCTGTCGCTCATCTTTCCAAAGTGCTCCCAGTAGTACTGCTGTAAAGTCCTCCTGTTGAGAATCTTGAAATCCGGGTATACAAGGGTGTGCTTGTCTGCATACAAAGCCGTCTCGTAGAAGTACGGAACGCCTGCTTCACGAAGGCGGTCCGCTATCATGACCTCGCTCTTTGACCTTACGTACTCACCACCCATTGTCTTGAATCTAGTCCAGGACTCCCTCTCTCCATGGCTGCTGTTGATCCATCTATTTACATAATCCTCGTCAGGGTCGTATGGAACAACGAGTTCATCAAGCCCCTTTGGCAGTTTTTCAAGTACGGCCTTGGACATTGCCTTGAAGTCTCCAAGGCCCGCACCCTTCTCCAAATCCTTAGCGGCTTTGTCCAAAGAGGATTTCTTGGCCTTGAATGATTTAAGTAGATCCTTGTCATAGCGCTTCTGGGCAAGGGCGGCAATCGTTTCCTTCTTGTCCTTGCCAAGATACTCCCCTTGGTGGTCGCTTCCTTCATTGCGGAAGAAACGAATGCCGGATCCATTCTCTCTAATGATAAGGGAACCGGATACCGAGGAGTTGACTCGTGATTCCAAAGTTTCAATAGCCTTATCAAGGCGACTTGAAGCCTTCCTCATATCCAAAACAAGTTCTTGAATCTTCTGCATGTTTCCATGCTATGTCCGCATTTTTGATTTTTCAAGTTTTTGGTACACTTTTTTGTCCGCTTTTTAAAAAAATTCAAAAAAGCGGACAACGGCAAAACTCAACAAGATTCAAAGAGATTCAACAACCTAGAAATTCAACATATTTGAAGATGGGAACTTGGGTTCGCTCGTCACATTTATGCCAAGCTTCCTCAACCCGGAGGAGTCTCCTGCAGAAGGGATGTGGCTCATATGGGACTCACAGCCACGAAGCAGTGGAAGCTCGTCCAAAGCCTTCTTGGCATCATCGTTTATGGCGGCGCTCATCGCAAGACAAATCAAGGTCTCATCAAGATTCAGGCTCACCCCGCGGCCTCGCAGGACATCACGCTTCATGGCGGTGACGGAATCCACAATCTGGTGGGGAATCAGCTCAACGCTCTTGTCTATACCCGCCAGAACCTTGAGGGAGTTCAGGACCAAGGCGCTGGAAGCGTGCATGAAGGATGAGTTATGGCCTGTCACAAAGCGTCCATCGTTCAATTGGATTGAGGCGGCGCACGTTATGCCGTCCTTGCCCTTCCCTTTTGCTATTGCGTCCTCAAGCGCCGCCATAGCAACTGGAACTGTAGGCCTGTCCTCGCACTTAAGATCCACGCGCTCCATTATGGAAAGGCAGCGTCCAACGGTCTCCTTGGTCCCTATTCCTTGAGCATACTCACAGGCTGCACGGTAGTAACGCCTTATTATCTCCTGCTTTGCAGCCTCTCGCACAACCTCATCGTCTATGATGCCAAAACCAAGGCGGTTCACACCCATGTCGGTTGGAGAGTTGTAGTCAAGGGAACCCCCTGTGATTTTGTTGAGGATTCTCTTCAAAAGAGGGAAAGCCTCCATGTCGCGGTTGTAGTTCACGGCGATCTCTCCCGTGGATGAGACATAGAAGTGGTCTATTTGGTTGTAGTCGCCAATATCTGCTGTAGCGGCCTCGTATGCAATGTTCACAGGATGGTCTATTGGAAGGTTCCAGATTGGGAAGGACTCGAACTTGGCATAGCCGCTCTTGCGACCAGCCTTGAAGTCGTGGTACATCTGGGAAAGACAGGTTGCAAGCTTGCCGCTTCCAGGACCTGGAGCGGTCACTACAACAACGGGCTTGTCAGTTGGGATGTACGGGTTTGCACCATAGCCTTCGTCGCTTACGACCATGTCCACGTTCTCAGGGTAGCCCATTATCTCCTTGTGGAAGTAGACGAGCACTCCACGGCGCTGGAGCATATCCGCAAAGGTGGCCACGCTGGCTTCTCCATGGTAGCGCGTTATAACGACTTTGTTGGCCTTTATGCCCCAAGCGGCGAAGTCGTCTATCATCTTGAAGACATCAGTATCGTAGGAGATTCCAAAGTCAGACCTCATCTTACGATGCTCTATATCGCCGGCATGGATGCAGATTATCACGTCAAGCTTGTCTTTGAAGGAATGAAACACCTTCATCTTGTCGTTTATATCAAAGCCGGGAAGCACCCTTGCGGCATGGTAATCGAAAAGCAGCTTGCCTCCGCATTCGACATACAGCTTGCCATCCACCTTCTTCATCCGCTCAAGGATGTACTCGTTCTGCTCCCTCAAATACCTGTCATTGTCAAAACCTATCTTCCCCATACCATGGACTCCTTCAACCCCTTCACTACCTCGTCACAGCACAACGCACGGGCAATCTCAAAAGCAAAATCGAACGCACAACCCGGACCCGCCGCCGTCACGACATTCCCATCGCGCACGCAGGATGCGCCCTTCTCAAAACCGATATCCTTGTCTCCAGTCTCCATGCCGGGATAGCACACAGCCCTTTTGCCAGCAAGGACGCCAAGCGGAGCAAGCACAACGGCGGGGCTTGCGCAAATGGCGCACACAAGGGAATGGGCCTTGAATGCAGAGAGGATGAGATCGTTGACGGCGGTGTTTTGGTGGAGGTTGACGGCTCCTGGCATCCCACCGGGAAGGACGACCGCACACACGTCACAAGCCAGGACGGACGAAACTTCGCAGTCGCACCGTATGACCATGCCATGTGCGCCGGTTACATCAAGCGAACCAACGCCCGCAACAGCGACATCAAGATCTGCACGGCGCAGGACATCGATTGGAGTTATAGCCTCGATCTCCTCGAAACCGTTGGCCAGAACGACCACAACCTTCCCTTCTTTCATAATACGCTCCCTTCTTCGTTACCTTTTTCATTCCCGAACACTAAAAACATACACGAAGCCCTCTATGGGCATAGAAAAAGGGACCGTCGCAGAAGATTCTGCAACAGTCCCCATTGTAGATGCTTAGAAGTCAGCCTGTTTGGCTGCCCTTGGATAAGGGATTACGTCCCTTATGTTCTGCATTCCAGTGACGTACTGGACGGCCCTTTCAAAGCCAAGACCAAAGCCGGAGTGTGGAACCGTTCCGTACTTCCTAAGGTCAAGGTACCACCAGTAGTCCTCTTCCCTAAGACCCAGCTCAGCCATTCTTGCTTTGAGGACATCATAGCGGTATTCCCTTTCGCTACCACCAATTATCTCACCAAGCCTTGGAGCAAGGACGTCCATTGCACGCACCGTCTTGCCATCGTCGTTGAGCTTCATATAGAAGCTCTTTATCTCCTTTGGATAGTCGGTGACAATCACAGGCCTGTGGCATACCTCCTCAGTGAGGAACCTCTCGTGCTCGGTCTGCAGGTCGCAGCCCCAGAAAGGCTTGAACTCGAACTTGTCACCGTGCTTCTCAAGCTCCTTGACGGCCTCTGTGTACGTCATATGGGCAAAAGGCGTCTCCACAACATGCACTATGGTGTCCTTTACGCCAGGCTCTATGAACTTGGAGAAGAACTCCATGTCCTCATCGCACTCTTCAAGGACGTACTTGAATACATACTTGAGAAAGCTTTCGGCAATCTCCATGTCGCCTTCGAGCGTACAGAATGACATTTCAGGCTCAACCATCCAGAACTCAGCCAAGTGCCTCTTGGTGTTGGAGTTCTCCGCCCTGAAAGTAGGTCCAAACGTATAGATGTTCCTAAGGGCCGTGGCATAGGTCTCACCCTCGAGCTGCCCGCTTACAGTAAGGCTCGTGTGCTTTCCAAAGAAGTCCTTGGAGTAGTCTATGCGGCCATCCTCAAGGCGTGGAGGGTTTGCAAGGTCAAGGGTGGTGACTTGGAACATCTGGCCGGCGCCTTCGCAGTCGCTTGCTGTGATAAGAGGTGTGTTCACGTAATAGAAGTCGTTCTCCTGGAAGAACTTGTGCACTGCAAACGCCATCTTGCTGCGAACCCTTGCAACTGCACCAATGGTATTGGTCCTGGCCCTTAGGTGCGCAATGTCCCTAAGGTATTCAAGGGTGTGTCTCTTCTTCTGCAGAGGATAGTCCGCAGGGGCGTCTCCAATCACTTCTATGGATGTAGCCTTGAGCTCCACTGCCTGGTCGCCGCCTTCCGATGCAACGATCTGGCCTTCGCACACTACGGAGCATCCCGTGGAGATGGAATTGAGGAGATTATTATCGAATACAGCCTTGTCCGCTACGACCTGAAGCCCCTTGAGGCATGTTCCGTCGTTGACTTCTATGAAACAGACATTCTTGCTGTCTCTTTTCGTTCTGACCCAACCACTGGCTTTGACCAATGCCGGTCCCGGCTGCATAGTCTTCAATTCCTTGATAACAGTCTGCATGATAATCTCCTTAAGCGCAAATATTACTGACCTGCAGGACAATAATCAATACGATAATCAATGAGGTTTGAAGGGGTTTCAGACAAGTTCCCCGCTGTACTGAAGCCCTCTTTCGCACACATGGGCGTTGAAACCAACCATGCAGTCCCTGACCAAAGACGGTTCATTGTTGTTCTGCGAAAGGTGCACAAGATAGACGGGCCTCTCAGAACCCTCGAAACCGCATTCGCACAGAAACCTGCGGGCCTGTTCGTTGGAAAGGTGTCCACGCTCCCCTGCAATCCTTCGTTGAAGATACAGTGGATACGGCCCGCGGCGAAGCATCTCCTCGTCGTAGTTGGACTCAAGGAACAGGACATCTGCCCTGTTTGCGGCCTCCAGCATAGAGGGAGAATAGACTCCTGTGTCAGTCACAACTACGAACGTCTTTGAATCGCATCTTATTTCGTAGCCTACACTTCCAGCACTGTCATGGCTTGTATAGAAGGCAGAGACCTCGAACCCGCCAATGTCGTCCCCCACTTTGAAAGGGACTCCTTCCTCAAAAACGAAACAGCTTTCCTCTGGAAGGTTCATGGCCCTATACTCCACTGCAGCGTACTTGATGCATTTCGAGCTTACGTAGACAGGAAGCCCGGTCTTCCTTGCAAAGACCCCTGCTCCCCTGTTGTGGTCAGGATGGAGGTGGGTGAGCAGAAGCGCCTTCACTGTGGCTATGTCAAGGCCTGCGTTCCCAGCCCTCATGGAGAGCTGTCTATACGAAAAGCCTGCATCTACAAGCAAGGACTGTCCACCATACGAGAACATATAGGAGTTTCCGCAGCTTCCGCTGCCAAGAACGCTGAATACGACCAAGGGCGTCACCTCTTTAGACGAAAAAATCCTTGGAGCCGGAACTCCAAGGATTCTAATTTAGCGGCGAAGGGCCACGATCCCCTGACCGATCGGATATGAGCCGATTGCTCTACCAACTGAGCTACGCCGCCAAGCCTTTGACTTTATAGAACATTTGCAAAAAAAAGACAATACCCCAAGGCTCAAAGATTCACAACTTCTTCGCCGCCACTATGAACCAGGAGGCTCCCTCTCCTTCAATGTCCACAAGACTCACAAGCTCCACCACAAAGCACACGCAATCATCCCCTGCCCTTACGTTTATGGAAACGCTCCCGTCTCCGTTTCCAAGCTCCTGTGACATGAGAAACCCTTCCAAGGGAATGTTGTCTGAAAGCCATGGCCCCAGCACGGCGGACACTTCGCTACGGGAGTCTGAAAAGACAAAGCCTTCCATCCACTCATATCCGTACTCGCCAGAAGACAAGGCGTTGGACAGGAAAGCGTGGGACTCAGAGGCATCGGGCTGAACTATGACTCCAATACGCGAATCGACGGGAAGCAGACCAAGGCCATCTCGTCTATGGGACGGAAGCTCCGTGCGGATGTCCGCGAAGCAGGCCATGCCAAGCAGTAGGACAATGATTGAAAGGAGGGCTTTTTTGGTCTTGTTGGAAAGCGTTTTCACGAATCTGTTCACACGTGCATTTTCCAATAAAATTCGTTCGTTCTCAAGAGGGCTTTGCAAATATTATCCTGCTCATTATCATTTGTGTTCATAAGGGACACAGGAATGAAAGACGTGATCAAAAGCCAGTACGACGATGCAAAGTTTTCGTACAAGAACATTCTGGACGGGAACATGCAGCCGTGGGTCATGAGGTTCATAAAGGCTGTTGGCAAAGGGATAAACGACTTTGATATGATTCGGGACGGAGAGGACATCCTGCTTGGAGTTTCGGGTGGGAAAGACTCCCTGGCCCTTGCCATGGCCCTTTCCATAAGGCGCAGATGGCTTCCAATAGACTACAAGCTCCATGCCATAATGATAAACTGGATAGAGCATCCAATAGACGAGGCATATAGGCCACGGCTTGAGCAGTATTTCAAGGACTTGGACATAGACTTCGAGATACACGACGAATACCAGTTCCCGCAAAGCTTCAAGGGGGACTTCAACTGCTATCTGTGTTCGCGCAACCGCAGGCGAATCCTGTTCGAGATAGCCCAGCAACGTGGTTTCAGGCAAATAGCCTTGGGTCACCACCTGGATGACCTTGTGGAGACGACCATGATGAACCTGTTCTTCAGGGGGAACTTTGCAACCATGAACCCAATCCAGGAGTTCTTCGACGGCAAGCTCTACGTCATACGCCCCATGATAGAGATCCATGAGCAGACCATCATACGCCTTGCCCAGACCTACGACTTCCCTGTCATAAAGCCGGTGTGCCCATACGACCAGACCAACATAAGGGCCAACCTGAAGCCCATCGTCAAGGAGATATGCCACATGGACAAGTTCGCCCGCGAGCATGTGTTCGATGCCCACAAGCTGGACTGCCGCATAGAGCGTTTGGAACAGGACTCGTCCGGGATTGGCCCCAAACCCGAATCAAAGACTGAATCCAAGACGGATTAGCTTAGCTAAATAGACTAGAAAAACCGCTCCATTAGCATTATTATATGAGGAGACGGGGAGATCGTGCCAAACGGCATGGGAAAAGGACAACCCAGAAGGAGTTTGTATGAATAGGATGAAAGGAAGTTCAAGAGCCAAGAGAATCATTGCTGCAGTCGTCATGGTCGCAGTCGCATTTGGTTTCGTGTTCGCTTCTCCATTGAACTTGGAAGGCCCTCTTGGAAACGCTAGGGTATACGACAGGTCGTTCAAATCAGTCGCAAATCCAACCACAGCCGACGAAGGCTGGATAGTAAGGACCTTCGACAACGAAGTTCTTCTTGCCAACGAAAGCATGGTCATGAACGTTGGTTCAGGTTCGCTCGTGCAAATCCTCAATCTGACCAACGCCCCTGAGGTCTACCTCCTTGACGGATGGGTCGCAGTGGGGCTTGCATCAGGCAGCGCACAGGTCAGAACCCCATCCACGCTCTACAGCGCACAGCAGGGCACGGTCCTCGTGGTCGCATCCACATCCCAGGCCGAAAACGCCTACATCCACACAGGATACGCACAGGCCACGGACGCAATCACATCAACAAAAACCGATGTCCTTGCAGGCTCCTATGTGAACGCAACCGCTGCAGGCTTCCAGACACTTGCACCAACGGACGAAACCGTTGCAAGGGCTCAGCTCCCTGAAATAGAGGTTCCGCAGGCATCGGAAGAGCCGGTTGTAGAGGAACCAGTCCAAGAACCAACCGTTGAGCCTGAAGTCGAACCGGTTGTCGAAGAACCTGCCAAGCAGGAAGAAGCCGCTCAGCCAGCTGCAGAGCTTACACCGGCATTTGAAATCAAGCCGCTAGAGAAGACGCTCAGCTACGCAGGCTATGAAGCCACGATAACGGCATACATTGGCAAGGCATATGTGAAATATCCATCGTTCGTGACGGCTCAGGAGATCTATACAGCCGCAGCTGCAGCCCTTGCAGCATACCCTGCAGACCTCCAGAACGTAACGATAAGAGTCGTCGAAGACGGACTTGCAGAGATAACATACCCTGAAGCCTACGGCGAAAGGGAGTTCGACTATGCAATCATGCTTCTTGAAAAGGAGCTTCCATACTACATAGCATCGCTCTTCGCGCCAAAGGCACCTGAAGCACCTGTTCAGCCACAGGTCGAAGTGGAGGAGGAGCCGGCAAAGGTTCCTGTAGCACCTGTAGAGCCAACGGTTGAAATAGTCCTGAAGCAGTCGGTCCAGGACGTTGAAGTCGTAGCAGAACCTCAGGCACCTGCTATGGAGGCTGCTCCTGCTGTCGAAAAGACGGAAGAATCGGTCCAGACTGAAACGGTTTCAGAGCCAGTCGAAGCCCCGGTTGCGCAGGCCCCTACACAGGAGAAGGCTTCGAACGTCAAGCTTGGCGCAAAGATCGCAGTCGAGTATGGACTTCCGTTCGAGGACAACCAGTACAAGGGACTCGTGCAGAATGAGTACTTCAGGCTTGGTTTCTTCATGAACAACGTCAACATCGCCGTAGACCCATACATCACGATTGGAGACTTCACGTTGGGTCTTCACCTTGCGATCAACACTGCTGATGTCAAGTCCTCGTTCTCCTTCGACACTGCAAATGGCGTTGCAGGCTACGTTGCAAGCGTCGCCAAGTACGTTGGAAGGATCAACTATGAGAACGATGCCGTCAAGCTGGCGATAGACCGCAACCATGAGTTCACGTTCGCAAGCCCGGTTGCAGCCAGCTTCGACAGAGACTTCGACACCACGGCAAGGCTTGCCGCTTCATTCGACGGAAGGTTTGGAATCGTTGGAATCACAGCCTTCATGGATGACCTTGAGATGACAAGCAAGCTCAACGGCAAGAAGCAGTTCGCAGGTCTTAGGATTGCTCTGGATGCAGGTCCTGTTGAATTTGGAATCTCAGCCGCCGCCGATATCCGCAACATGGACATCCTTGGGAAGCAGTACGGTGCAGAGCTCTACCCTGCTGTAGATGTGAACGTTCCGTTCTCCATTGGAAACACGAACATTGACATAGTCCTTGGAGGTGCAACGAACATCACAGTTGGAGAAGCAGTTGACTTCAATACCCTTTCATATCTTGCAAAGCTCAACGTAGAGGTTTCACACGATCTCTACTACATTGGAGTTGGCGCTGCATACAACAAGGGCGACCACCTGAACGGTGCGGTCAACAACTCACTTGTCACTGTCACAAAGCCTTTCCATGGTGAAAGCATAGATGCACTTCTCAGCGCAGGACTCAACTGGGGACCAGTCTCTCTTGATGCCTCAGCCAACGTTCCGTTTGCACTCCACAAAGAGCAAGGCGGGCTTTTGGCATACAATGAAGTGCTTACGAGAAACGGAAATACAGACAAAATCACAGCTGACACCATCAAGCTCAAGGCAAAGCTTTCGTTTGGAGGCTTCGCACTTGACGGCGGCATCATGTTCGACGGCTTCTGCGGTAGGATTGCAAAGCTCTCAAAGGCAATCGTGGACGGACAGGACAAGATGGATGCAATAAGAGGACTGCAGGATCCAGAGATCGCAACGTACTTCGTTGGAATGAGCTATGGCATCGGCGGCTTCGAAGCGCATGTGAAGGGCAACTACATGCCGGTTGTAAACGAAAGCGTCAACACCAGGACATTGGTCCTTTCCGTAGGCGGTTCGTTCACTTTCTAAAACATTCAGACATCGAAAATGATAAGACAACTAGATCCAATTGTCGCATCTCGAATAGCAGCGGGGGAGGTAGTCGAAAGACCCTCCTCCGTTCTTCGTGAACTCATAGACAACTCCATTGATGCAGGAGCGTCCAAGATAAGCGTATATGTAGACCAAGGAGGAATCAGAAGCCTTACGGTCGTTGACAACGGCTGTGGAATGGCAAAGGAGGACCTGCCGCTAGCCTGCATAAGCCATGCCACAAGCAAGATAAGCACGCTCGACGACCTGTTCAACCTACGGACGCTTGGGTTCAGAGGAGAAGCCCTAAGCAGCATAGCCGCATGCTCCCTGCTTACGATAGACTCCAACGGAAATAGGATAATAGTCGACAACGGACACCAAAGCGACATACTGCCAGGTAGCGTCTCACAGGGAACATCCGTAAGGATGGAGAACCTCTTTGAGATGATACCGGCAAGAAAGCTTTTCCTCCGCCGCCCTCAGACTGAGGCCTCCGAATGCCGCAAAGTGTTCCTTGAAAAGGCCCTTGGCTTCGAGAAGGTCGAGTTCCTGTTCTTCGTTGACGGAGAGCTCAAGATACACCTGGCAAGTGCTGCAAAGCAAAAGAGATGTGTGGACGTCATGTCAATGGACAAGGCTTTCATGCCGGCACAGGTCCTTGAAATGGACTACAAATGCGACAACGCAGGTCTCTACGCAGTGGCAAGCGACCCATCCTGCTACAAGAGGGACAGGACACAGGTCAAGGTATTCGTCAACGGCAGAGTCATAGACAGCTTTGCTTTGGTGCAGGCTGTGACCAACGCCTACTCTGCGGCACTCCCTGGAGGAGCGTTTCCGTTCTTCTATCTCTTCATAGAAGACAATCCATCGCTTGTTGACTTCAACATCCACCCCGCAAAACGAGAATGCAAGATACGCAACCAAAGCCAGATCTACGGGTGCGTCACTGCAATGATACGCAACGCCCTCCTGCATGGTGTTTTCAGCAACGGCAGTGCATCGTTGGACGAACAGCCGGAGCCCCCTACCCTTTTGGACTCCAAATCTGAAGAATCCTCCACCAAAACCGCTGTCGAAGACGCCCATACAGAAGACGTGCGCATAGACGGTGCGCAATTGGTGAGGGATGAACCTCCATTCAAATACGGAGCAGATACAGGCTCCTTGGAGTTTTCGCATCATGCAGTATCAAAGCCAACGGCTGCGGCCAGACCTGAGGCCAAGCCCTTCAACCCTTCATGGTTCGAGAACGCAAAGGCCATAATGGATGCCTCTAGGCAGGCACAGCGACAGCAGAGCTTGGACTCAAAGACATCGGGCTACGAGAGGAACTCCTCCTGTGCCGTATCAGGGCAGAAGCAGGCCACCCAGCAGTCAAATTACAAATATATTGGCCAGCTCTTCGACACGTTCCTTCTCGTGGAGGTCGGCGACCGTCTTCTCTTCATAGACCAGCATGCCGCCCACGAGCGCATCCTCTATGACGAAATCGTGGCCCAGAAGGATGTCCAACGCCTAATCGTGCCGTATCAGTTCGAGACGGACCGCTCTGCAGACGACTTCCTACTTGAAAACAGCATCATCTATGCCGATTTTGGCGTGGAACTCACCCGAGTGGAACCCATGCTGTGGGAGATGTCAACGATTCCCGCCGTGTGCCGAAAGAACGAGGCGGACATAGCCGCCTACATCCAGAACACCACAGGAGATGTGGACAGTGCACGCAAGGGCCTCTTTGCAATCATGGCATGCCATGCGGCCATAAAGGCTGGAGACCCCCTTGACAGCGTCACAGCCAAGGCCCTTGTTGACAAAGCCTTCAAGCTCGATGCAATGGTATGCCCCCATGGACGCAGCTTCACCTTTGAGATGTCAAAGGAAGAGCTCTACAGGAAAGTTGGAAGAATAGTCTAAGAATAGTTCTATTGGAAGTCCTTAGAGCCGCTTCCCTATTGTTATTTCAAGTATTCCTTGATGAGAGCATCGATGTACTTCGTTTCCAAAGGAGTCTTTGAGGTTTCGAATGTGACTATGAAGTTCTTGCCTTGCAAGTATCCTGCATTGGCATAGTCCTGCAGCTTCCTTACGTTGTCGATGCAGTAGGAGGGACTATCCATCATACCTAGGTGCTCCCAGAAGTACGCCTTCCTCGTCCTTTTGTTGAGGACGAAGAAATCAGGATGGAGCACATCCATTTGGTTCAGGGAGATGGGGACTTCGTAGTGATAAGGAATTCCTTCGTAGAACAGTCTGTCTGCTATTATGACTTCGCTCTTTGAACGGACATGTTCGTTTTTCTTTGTATAGAAAGGACTTTCGTTTGAAACTGGCTTCTTGCGGTATTTTAGAGAACTCCATTCCTTTACATACTCTTCACCAAGAGAGTCTATGGTTTTTATGAAGGGCCTTGCTTCCTTTGGAATTCTATCAAGTACCTTTGAAAGCTCCTGCATTGCATCTGCGCTGTCCAGGGTTTTCAAGCATTTCTCCACTGCCTTGCGGCGTTTTTCCACTTCCTTCAGAATCTTTGCATCATAACCTTTCTGTGCAAGGGCCGTTACTGTTGATATCTTGTCTTTGCCGAGGTACTGAGAGGCGAGTCGATTCCTCTCATATTGTACATAGAAACGAGAACCTCCGTTTATATGCTTTACAGTAAGATTCCCATCCAATGCTTGAGACAAGGACTTCTTCAACCTGTTTTCAAGTTCAGAGAGCTCACTTAGGTTCCGCCTTAGTTCATTGTACAAGTTCTCCATAGTCAATTTTAATCTAGAAAACCGAAAATCGTCAAATCAAGATTAAAGCTTAATCTAGAATTCCTAAAAATCGAAAATCTAGATTAAAGCCATATCAAGAACATTCATAGAACCGTCAGGTTTGAGGATGAATCGAAGACTGGAAGCTCACCTGCGCGCGATAATGCACCTTCGACATCCCTATAGGAGACATCGAAGGAAAGGTCCAAGGTGCGCCCGTCCTTGTAAAGGATCTCAAGGCTCCAAGAGCCTTCAGGAAGAGGTGCTCCATGAGGCATAATGATGTCGGAGGTCCCGTAGTAGACGGCGCCATCATATTGGACTGAAGAAGGGACGAACGACCATGTCAGATTGGAAGATGGGTCGGTGACGACCATTGAGAGACCTTCAAGAGAAGGAACTGAGGCCGAGACGTATAGGCTCAGCCCCATATCTGAAGAACTTGAAACATCGGATGCAACGATGTACGGCTGAGCTATGACATGAGAGACGGAGAACGCCCCTTTGTGGCAGGATGCCAGCAGGAAAAAGGAGCAGAGGAAGACGAGGAAGAAGGTCCTAAAGGCTTTCAAGGCTCTTCTCCTCCAGCATTGAGATCACGGGATTCGCATAGCCCTTGTAGACCATGTCGCGGACCTCCGGCTTCAGATGGCGGTAATGCTTCACGAATGCCTTCGTGTTCATGTTGGCGTACTTGGACTCGTAGTCCGTAGTTCCATTGATGTAGTCGTAGGCGAAGTAGTTCGTATCATACAGCTTGTAGTTGAGATGAATCTGGCGGTCCATCTCTCGCACTGCAGTGCGGGCATCGGCCAAGGAAGGGTCAAGAGGCGTGCCAAGTTGTATATGGACATCGCCTTTTGGAAGCCTTAGACCGCGGATGAGGTCAAGGACATCGGCATACTTCTTCTTGGTGTATACATTGTAGACTCCCTCTGCCTTGAGCTTGCGAATCTCCTCCTGGCTTTTGGTGACATCGCACGGGTCGTACTGGTAGCTAATTGACACAGGAACGATGGAGGCCTTTTCAAGGAACTGCTGGAAGCTCAAGCCCTCCTCCCTGTAGGCAAGGTAGAGCATCTTGAGGATTGCGGCGCTTGTGTTGTCTACGCCGTCCTTGGAACGACCGCTCTTCTGGGCTATCCAAATCGACTTCTTCTTGGTCTCGATGGCGTACTTGAGGTATCGGCTTACGCTCAGCGTCTCGTTTCTGAGGTCGGATGCAGAACTGAGCGAGCGTCTTATCGTCACGGCACCGTTGACTTTGAACATGTCGGTGGCGAACTGGTTGACAAGGAGGTTGTCGCCTATGACCATCTCGCACATCTGCCTGCCGTTGCGAAAGAGGGCAAGGTCCAAAAGCGCCGTGTCAAGGACTATGTCCCTGTGGTTGCTTATGAAGATATGGGGGCGGCCACCAGGAACCTGGTCGTCGTCTGGCATGCAAAGGTTCTCGACGCCTCCAAATGAGAACTCGTCAATGGACGAGCTTTCTATCATGGAGAGGAAAAGATCGCAGGTGATATACTCCTGAAAGTCCGTATACGAATGGACCTGCGTCAGAAGATGGGCAAGCAAGCTCTTTGCATGGAACGATTTCCACTTGTTCACAATCCTGTTGTGACGGGAGATTATGTCAGTGAAGTTGTTCAAAAGCTGCGGGTACTGGCGCAGCCTTGAGATTGCATCCTCGAAATCCTGTCCTTCGTAAGGGGCTATACTTCTGAAATCGTCAGCCATAAAATCTCCTTTGCATCATGAATCGAAGACACTTGGAACAGTCACACAGCTCTGAATCCGCTGTAGAGCTTAAGGCATACGGAACGCTCCCAGCTCTGGGGGTCTCCTACTTTCTCCTGAGACAAAAGCCCTCTGAAGTCCTCCACCTTTTCATAACCGTGGCGGTCCATCCAATCCCCAAGACCGTCAAGGATCTCCTTGACTGCGGAGAATCCGTTCATTGAGACAACTGAGCTTATCTGAGTTGCTTTGGCTCCAGCAAGGAGCATCTTCACTACAGTTGAGGCATTGCGGATACCGGTGGAGGCGCAGATATCGGCGTCTATCTCGGAGCTCATCATGGCGGTCCACCTAAGGGTGTCGCCGTAGTCGCCCTTTGGCTGGAGGGTGTTCTCGGAATCCACGCAAACTTTCTCTATGTCAATGTCTGGACGGAAGAAGTGGTTGAACATCACTATTCCGTCAACTCCCACGTTCGAAAGGCTCTTTACCATGTTTGGGATGGACGAGAAATGCCAGCCTATCTTCATGCTGAGGGGCATCTTTATGACGCTTCTTGCCTTCTTTGCGAACTTGAGATACTGGGTCTCTATAGAGGCTCCTGTCTCCTTGCAGTCGGAGGGGATTATGAAGTGGTTTATCTCAACGGCATCGGCTCCACAGGATGCAAAGCGTCTTGCGATGTCAAGCCACATGGAGTCCGAGGTGCAGTTGATGCTTGCAATCACGGGGATGTCAAGGCTGGCTTTGGCCTTCTCGACCAAGTCCATGTACTTGTCCACATAGTGCTCAGTGCTGGCCTGGGAGAGGAAGGCGAAGGCGTCTGCGTGTGTTAGGAAGCCTTCTGCGCCGCTCATGTCGCTTTGGGCGCTGCTGTCGATCTGCTCTTCGAAGAGCGAATTGAGGACTATGGCGCCAATGCCTGAGTCCTCGGCTTTCTTGAGGCCGTCCAAGTCGTTCGTGTATGGGCAGTTGCCAAGTATTATTGGATTTTTGAGCTTTAGGCCCATGTACTGTGTTGAAAGGGATTTCATTCGACGCCTCCAAGGTGGTTGAGCCACCTGATATAGTGGGATACAGTTTGATTATATCAGATAGAAGTGCACTCCGCAATTGAGGTTGGAATATGGGGCTTATGGGGTGTATGGGACGCATGGGACGTATGGGGCTTACGGGGCGCATGGGACTCATGGGGTGTATGGGGCTCACGGGGTGTATGGGGCGCACGGGGTGTATGGGGCGCACGGATTACGCACGGATTTCAAAAAGAACAGACTCAAACGATGAGAATCCACAAAAGAAGGAACTTAATTTTATATTTACAGCATTTTCGAATAATAAAATTTGACTTGGACGCAATGTACTGATAGAATCTGATGCAGGACGATGGGAAACCCCAGAAGTCCCAAGAGGAAAATTCCCAAAAGGAGACAACAATGCTTATTCTTATTTCCGATGCCTTCGATGCATCCCTCGAGTCCAAACTCCAGCAGTTTGGCGAAGTCACCACAGACAAGACAAGGGCTCCAGAAGCCGACGTAATCCTTGTAAGGGCAAAGACGATCTGCGACAAGGCCTATATAGACGCAGCCAAGAACGCAAAGCTCATAATCCGCGGCGGCGTTGGAATCGACAACATTGACAAGGCATACGCAGAGTCAAAGGGCATAATCGTGCGCAACACACCAAAGGCAAGCTCCATTGCTGTTGCAGAGCTTACGTTCGCACTCATGCTCAGCGCACCAAACCACATCATCACATACCACAACGGAATGAAGAACGGAGAGTGGCTCAAGAACATCAAGAGAACCGAGCTCTATGGAAAGACACTTGGACTTCTTGGAATAGGAAACATCGCAACCAAGGTGGCTGAAAGGGCCAAGGCATTTGGCATGAACGTCGTCGCATACGACAAATACGTTTCATCCTCAGCCGTCGCAACGCTCGTTCCTACAGTCGAGGACGCAGTCAAGGACGCAGACTACATCTCCATCCACATGCCTCTTACCGACGAGACAAGGAACATGTTCAACGCCGATCTCTTTGCAAAGATGAATAGAAAGCCTGTCATCATCAACGCAGCACGCGGAGCAATCGTCAATGCCGATGACATGGTCAAAGCCCTCGACGACGGACAGGTCACATGCTACTGCGCAGACGTCTATCCAAGCGACCCACCAGCTCCAGACTACCCTCTTCTCAAGTCCGACAAGGTCATCCTCACACCTCACGTTGGTGCAAACAGCAAGGAGAACCTCCTTAGGATTGGAGACGAGATCGTTGCAACGATCAAGGACCTCAAGGACAACGGCAAAATCTGATGAAGCTTGACGAGACCAACAAGGCCATCATAAAGGAACTCAGCAACGGCAGGAAAGCGTTCAGCGCCATAGCCGAGAACATAGGAATCACGGAGAACACCGTAAGGTCCAGGGTCAACAAACTCCTGGAGGACGGTGTCCTCCAGATCTCCGGACTCGTCGATCCCCAGTATGTGCCTGAGATGCAGGTCGTCATAATGGGCATAAAGCTGAGCACGCTGAACCTAGAGGAGAAAGCCAAGGAATTCTTGGCCCTCAAGGGAGTGATCTCCGTCGTGGTCGTGACGGGAAGGTATGACCTGATCATCCACCTTGCCACGGACACGACCGGGGACAACAATCTTCTCAACTTCTTCAAGAACGAGCTTAGCAAGGTAAAGGGAGTGTCAGATGTGGAGACCTTTGTGGTCTACCAGTCGCACAACTACAGGATTCCCTATATAATCTAGCCAAAACACAGCTTGGAGAGTCTGACGAGGAAGATGGATCGTAGTGTAAAGACACAGGCCATTGTCATAAGGACGGCAAGATACGGGGAGCTCCACAAGATAGTGACGCTCCTAAGTCCAGACCTTGGAATCGTATCCGCCGTGGTATACGGAGGGCGCAAGGGCAAAAGAACCGCACTTGCGCCTCTTTTCTCCGTAGGCACATTCCAGCTCTACAACAACCCAGTCAAAAAGGAATACTCCATAGAGGAAGGCGACCTCTCGTTCGTTCCAACCTCCATAGCGGACGACCTTGAGAGCACATACACGGCATCGCTCATGTGCGAGCTTGTAATGAAGACGCCGTCTGACGACCCACAGCCGGTCTTTGGACTTTTGGAAACGGCTCTGCGCCAGTTGGAGATGTCGCTGAAGGAAAGCACGGATCAGGCGGATTCCTCCTCTGAAGGGCAATCAAAGGAAAAGACGACGTCAAAACGGGCGGTTATAGCCTTCGTATGGAAGCTGCTTCAGATATCGGGCTTGGCACCGGATCTGGAGTACTGTCCAAGCTGCGACCGCAGGTATGAAGAAGACGAGACACTTTCCTTCTCTTCGTCCATATTGGCCCCTACGTGCAGGGATTGTGGCGACAGCGAAGAACTCGTCCTCCCTCCCGGAGCCAGAAGATATCTAAGGTACACGCAAGACATGGAATATGAAGACGCCATTGGGGTGAAGCTCAATCCTGCTGCAGAGACACGGATACTCAACTACATGACAAAGTGGATAAGACTCCATGTGAACGCACCAATCAAGACATTGGAGAACTGGCCTTTCTGAAACCATGACACCTATTGAACCAACGCCCCATTTGCCTTATCCTTTCATGCAGGCGAACGCACATGAAATGGAAAATCAGACAGGCACAGTATGACGATATAAAGACCCTTCAGGAGAGGTTTGGCATTGACCTCGTATCAGCGAAGATACTTGCAGGACGTGGCATAAACATGCCTGAAGAGACGAAGTTCTACATGGAGAGCGACATATCGTTCCTTCACAATCCGTTCCTGTTCGAGGATATGGAGGCCTTCTGCGACAGAATCCAACAGGCTGTGGAGGACAAGGAGAAGGTCAGGGTCTTTGGAGACCGCGACGTGGATGGAATCACAAGTACAGCCCTGCTTGTCACGGAGCTCAGAAGCATGGGGCTTGAGACATCATACACCGTTCCCATGGGTGACGACCCCTACGGAGTCACGATAGACAACATAAAGAAGGCCATAGAGGATGGAATCACCCTTGCCATAACCGTGGACTGCGGCATTTCATGCTTTGAAGAGATAGACTATGCCCAAAGCCACGGCCTTGACGTACTTGTCACGGACCACCACATAGCAGGAGAGCTGTTGCCTCCTGCAGGAGCCCTCATAGACCCAAAGGTGGAAGGCTGCGGATACCCCTTCGAACACCTTGCAGGTGTTGGAGTCGCAGCCAAATGCATATGGGCAATGAGGTTCTCCAACACCAAGTTCTACAGGGCCCCAGTTATACTGCTGCATTCCTATCCTGGGAACGGAACAGTGGTCATAGAAGCTGCGAAGATGGAGAACATGGAGGTCACCGGCCGTATAGCTGAAGAGGTCATTCCTGGAATCCTGCCGGAATACAACAGCAGACTTCTCAAATTCCTTGACTGCGGACTTCCAATATACGTCCTAGACAAGGACGAGGAGATGATACAGCTGAGAAAGGCATTCCCAAAGGCGGACATCTACGTAACGGAGCTTAGAAGCGAATTCGAAAAGGCATTGCCGCAGGTGCGGGGGAAATCCCTCTTCGCACTCAACGAAGTGAGTCGCTTTGCACGATACACACAGGTCAGGAGCGAGCTCGACACACTTGTGGGGCTGTTCTGTGCATACATAAGGGTCACAACCCCTGCCCTGTACAAGGACTACATGAAACTCATGGACCTTGTGGCGATTGGAACCGTAAGCGACCTAATGCCAATGAGCGATGAAAACAGAATCCTAGTCAAAGCGGGACTCAAGGTCTTGGAAACGAACCCAAGGGAGCCCATGAGATGCTTCCTTTCCATGCTCAACCTTCTTGGGAAAAGGCTGTCCACAACGGACATAGGCTGGCAGATATCGCCACCAATGAACGCATCGGGGCGTCTTGGAACACCAAACGTGGCCATAGACATGCTTCTTTCAAAGGACTCAAGCGAAGCCATGCACTATGCACAGGAGCTCCTTGCCTTGAACGACAAGCGCAAGAAGCTTGGGGAGGACACTTGGAACCGCCTGCAGCCAAAGGCCAAACGCAGCTTCGAGAGCTTTGGAACCAAGCTTGTCATGGTCATAGACAAAGATATCCCACGAGGCATCACCGGCATCATGGCCACACGGCTTCTGAAGTTCTTCAAATGCCCTGCAATCGTCATCACCAAGACCGATGACGACAGAGCCATTGGCTCTATGCGAAGCAACACCGGTTTCAACTGCCATGACTTCCTATCCAAGTACAGCGAATTCTTCATTGACTTTGGAGGCCATGCATGTGCAGGAGGGTTCTCGCTTCCTTGGAGCAAGGTTGACGAACTGTCCATACGCATTGCAGACGATGTCGATTACATGGACTGCCCTTCCTTGGACGAAGACGAAACGCTTACGATAGATGCGGCCCTCAAGGAAGATGAGTTTGGCAGAAACATAATGAACGTAGTGGAAAGATTCGAACCATATGGAGAGCAGAATGGTCCAATACTGTTCCTCATAGAAGGAGCAAGGATAGAGAGCATAATCTCCATGCAGAACTCAAAGGATGCAGGGTCCGCGCACCTGAGGCTCACCCTCTCATATGGAAGCTATCAATGGCCAAGCGTATATTGGTCTGCAGGCCAAAGGGTTGGAAAGGACTTCGACGAAGGAGAGATTGTGGACGTGGTGTTCAAGATGGGACGCAACTACTACAAGAACCAGGAATCAATACAGCTCACCATAGTGGACATACGAAGACACTGATCAAAATGGGTTGTCCAGAAGTAGCCTATCTACGCTCTCTTCCCAGCAAAAAGGCATTGACTGCATAGTAAGGGGCCATTGCAATGATGACCGTCCAGTTGTCCTGAAGGAACACACCAGGAAGCGCGACCTTTAGGACCACAAGCATTGCCATGACGCAGAGAAGTCCCTTGTACCACACAGAAAGCCTCTTTGCCTTGTCGCTTGAGGAAGCTTTGATTCCAAGGCTCTTGATGGCCATTGCAAAAAGCAAGGGATTCACGAAAAGAAGGTTCTCGTTGCACCACGTCACATTGTGGTTTGTAAAGAACATCATGAACATAAGTACACTTCCAAAGATCCCAAGCACAAGATCAACTGCGAACGAATAGATGCGGTACGCCAGCAGTACGGGAGGTCTCTGGGAGAACCACAAAAGAGCGAATGCGATCGCTGCCAACGATGCTCCAAGGATTATGGAGAATGCATAGTTTGGACTTGGTTGGGAGCCCCTTCCCTCTGCACTTCCCAAAGTCTGTTCGTATACCAGTTCATAGCCATCAGAGGAGATCAGGCCTGTTTCAAGACCATACTCAAGGACGTATCGTTCCAAAAGTTCAGGTAGGAACATCTCCTCCCATGCAGTGGCCTTTCCATCTATCTGGCCGCTTTGTAGGAATTCCAGGGTCCATTGGACGAACCTGTTTCTTGAAAGGGCCCCTGATGCCCTCTTTCTGAACGAAAGACCGTCCTTGGCCTTTGCCCAGACTTCGAAATCACCGTCCGTTGCATAGCTTATGATGTCGCGAACCCTTGTAGCACAGTTGTCATTGTAGTGGTGGTACAGGTATGTACGATTTCCAGACTCCGAGTTCACGTTCAAGAACGAGATTATGGCCTTTTTCTGAAAAGGAGTAAGGTTCAACTCCACCTTGCTGACCTTGCGGCCAGTAGTTCCAAGGTACGGAAGCTCGTAATCTCCGTAACTCACGTTGCAACAGAACCAAAGACGACCCATTATGAAGTTGCGGTAGAAATTGTCCGCATCGAACGAGAACGTGCCGTAGTCGAACATATACGAAGGGTTGCCGGGGGACTCTACAAGAAGAGCCGTATGGCCGAACCACGAGTAGAGAGGGTCCCCCTCTCCAATGGTTATGAGAAAGATCCTGCACTTAGCCCAAAAGCCCTCCTGTTCTGACGACACATCCTCATCATAGTAGGCATCGAGCATTGGAAACGAATCGAAGTTGTTTGGAGTCTGGGTCTTTTGACCCGCGCTCACCCCAAAGACAAGGCCTGATATGATTGAAGCCATCAAGGCCATGGTGACAAGTCTTTTTCTCATGTTCTATAGAATACTATCCTTGGAGACTTGCGTCCACATAATCCCAACGACATCGGTTTTTGGTCAAATATGTGGTTTTGTTGGATTTTAGCCGTTTCGTTGCCGCTTTGGTTTGCTTTGGAAGTTGGATGGGGCTATATTGGAGATATGAGTGAATTCAACAAGATATGCAAAGAGTTTGAACAGTTGGACGTCCTTTCGTACGTTGCCCTTCTTGGCATAAAGTCGAAGAGGATTCTTCCTGCATTGATAGACATAACGCAGGATGGCGAAACAGGCGTTGAGATATTCGCATCGTTCATCATTGGTGCAATCGCTGCGGACGGAAGGCTCTCAGAGACGGAGTACGAGCTTCTTAGCCCACTTCTCCATGCGTTCTTTGGTGAAGAGCTCGACTACGAGACCTGCAAGAAGGCCTTTAGGAAGATGGCTCCTGAACAGAGGGAGCTCAAGAAGTCCGTCGATGAAATGGTAGATGTCCTTGGACTTCTTTCAGACGACCTCAAGGACGACATCATCACTGTATGTCTTCTTATCTGCGCCGTTGACGGCAAGGTCTCCCTTAGAGAGAGAAATTGGATAAAGCAGCTTATCAAATAGTTTCATTGGTAAGCGCTTGAGGTTTTGAAAACCTCCTTAAACAGCCCCTAACCAGGTTTTTCGATTCCTTTGGAGGACTTGGTTGCAATAACAACCCCACAACCGTGGCGACTGGGATCTGAAAACGGGTTCCCAGCCGCCACCTCTTTTTATTTACCTTTTCTGGAATTGAAAAACTTGATTGCGTAGAGTGTTCCAACCATAAGGACGATGCCAAGCGGCAACGTAATGGCTGCATTTGGAACGAATCCTGATACCAGATAGCACACGCATGACACCACAGCGACTGTCATGGCATACGGAAGCTGGGTGCTGACATGGTTTATATGGTTGCACTGTGCTCCGGCGCTGGACATGATGGTTGTGTCAGATATAGGTGAACAATGGTCGCCGCACACGGCACCGGCCATGCAAGCAGAGACGCAGACGACACCTATAGGATCTGTAAGTGGGAAGATTCCAAGGGTGATTGGAATTAGGATTCCAAACGTTCCCCAGCTTGTGCCTGTTGCAAATGCAAGGAAGCATCCAATGAGGAACACGATTGCAGGAAGGAATGCCTGGAAGTTCTGAGCGGATCCCTTCACTACCGTCTCCACGAAGAACTTCGATCCAAGGCTGTCAGACATGGCCTTGAGAGACCACGCGAACGTGAGGATAAGTATGGCCGATACCATTGACTCGAATCCCTTTGGAACGCAATCCATCATATCGGAGAAACTCATTGTCCTGCGGATCATGAAGTATGCAATCGTAAGGACCAATGTGATGGCGCTTCCAAGCATGAGACCCACAGAGGCATCGGACTGCGAGAATGCCGTCACGAAATCCGTTCCGCTGAAGAAGCCTCCGCTGTAGAGCATGCCCGTGACGCAGGCCACGATTAGTATTGCAATTGGAATCACAAGGTCTATGACTCTGCCCTTGTCGCTTCCATCTTCAGAGCTTTGGCCATTTGCAAGCGCCTTGAGGGCATCTAGCTCAGAGTCAGGCCTTGCGGTGGCCTCGAACTTGGCCATTGGGCCAAAATCATACTTGGTCAATGCAAGCCAGACCATCATAACGATTGTAAGAAGTGCATAGAAATTGAAAGGTATCGCCTTTATGAAGATCTCGAAGCCACTGAAACCTGAGTCCCTTACGAAGGCGGACACCGCAGCTGCCCAAGACGAGACGGGGGCTATGATGCACACCGGTGCGGCTGTAGCATCTATGAGATAGCTCAGCTTCTCACGGGAGATGCCCTGCTTGTCCGTGACAGGTCTCATGACGGAGCCAACTGTAAGGCAGTTGAAGTAGTCGTCTATGAATATGAGGATTCCAAGGGCTATGGTTGCAAGCTGTGCACCGGTCTTCGTCTTTATGTGGCTTGCGGCCCAGCGTCCAAATGCACGGCTGCCTCCGGCTTTGTTCATAAGGCTCACCATGATTCCAAGGACGACAAGGAACACGAGGATTCCAACGTTGTAGGAGTCAGAGAGGACGGATACTATGCCATCGTTGAATACATGGTTGAGCATGCCTTCGAAATTGAAGTTGGCGTACAGGAGTCCTCCAACGACCACACCAAGGAAAAGAGACGAGTAGACTTCCTTTGTGGCAAGAGCAAGTCCAATGGCGACGACAGGTGGAAGAAGGGACCAAGCCGTGTTTACAAACGGACCACCTGAGACTGCGGCATAGATCATGACCGCAACGATGACTGCAAAGAAAACCAATCTGAAAGCAGTACCTTTCTTCATAATGAAAAACCCTCCGGAAACGCATCGTCATGACCTATCATGACACATGCACATTCCAAAGGGTCTGTACTGCGACAATGATAGCTCTCCGTCCTCTAGTGGACGACAGTCTGTAGGATGTTCTCCTACAGCCCGAGCATTGCCATGCCAGGCAGCACAGCAACCTCTCGGCGACTGCACCTTTCGCTGCTTCCATTGCCTTTGAAAAGCAGGTACTCTTTACAGCCGCGCCTCTATCATGCTCTGTATTTCGTGGCAAATGATAGAAGACATACGGAAAACTGTCAACTGTCAGACCACTAAAACTTGGTAAAAAAGCATAAAAAAAGCACTGTGAACTTGTCGAGTTCCATTCAACTTCTTATCTTGCAGTATGATACGAATCGCATTCTTCGACACGAAACCGTACGACAGGCAGGCCTTCGAGGCCCAGTTTGCAGAGAATCCTTCTGCAAAAGGCATAAAGGCAAGCTTCTTCGAACCAAGGCTTGACAGGACCACAGCTTCAATGGCAAAGGGCCATGATGCAGTATGCATCTTTGTAAACGACGTTGCGGACAAAGATACCATAGACGTACTCGTAGCACTTGGAGTCAAGCTCATAGCTCTGCGTTGTGCAGGCTACAACAACGTTGACTTCAAATATGCACACGGGCGCATTGCCCTGTGCAGGGTTCCAGCGTACTCGCCCTACGCCGTTGCAGAGCATGCAATGGCCATGCTGCTGTGCCTCAACAGGAATCTCCAGCATGCCTACGTAAGGGTCAGGGAGTTCAACTTCACGCTTACAGGCCTTACGGGGTTCGACCTTCATGGGAAAACTGCAGGCATCGTTGGAATGGGGAAGATTGGAAGGGCGTTCGCATCTATATGCCAAGGCTTTGGAATGGAGGTGGTTGCATACGATGCCTATCCTTCCCCCATAGAGGGAGTCAGGTTCCTTCCTCTTGAAGATGTTCTGTCAAAGGCTGACGTTCTCTCTCTTCACTGCCCTCTTACCAAGGAAACCCATCACATGATAAACAAGAGGACGATCACAAGCATGAAGAGAGGGGCTGTACTCATAAACACTTCAAGAGGTGGTCTTGTAGACAGCATAGCCCTCCTTGGAGCCCTCAAGACTGGTCGTCTTGGAGGTGCAGCACTTGATGTATACGAAGAGGAGACGGGGCTATTCTACGAAGACCAAAGCTACAGAATCGTACAGGACGATATAATAGCGCGCCTAATATCACTTCCGAACGTGCTTGTCACAAGCCACCAAGCATTCCTTACGAAGGAAGCGCTTTCGAACATTGCGGGAACAACGATAGAAAACATAGCGTTCTATTTTGACAATGGAGAACTAAAAAATGGAGTGATTGGCTAAGCATGGGCCGTAATTCGCTTGAAAAGCAGACCTCGAGGAAATCGGTCTAAAGGAGAAGCTAGAGTGTTGGGTAGACATCCACGGAGTCCACGTAGGGAGAGTTCTGGAAAGCCTTCATAAGGTCGAGTATGGAGTCGCCGGGTCTGAAGATGACCTCGACCTTGGCTATGATGCAGTCCTCGTCGTCCTTGGATAGGGCCATCTCCCTTATGCTGACTTCATACTTGTCCAAGTAATTAGAAAGGTCTTCCACAGAGATTGCGTGCTTGGTTATGTTGGATGTTATGGATCCGGAGTTCTGGCTGTGGGACTTGGTGTGCTTTCCATGGAGGGCCCATTGTATGAGAAGTATAAGAAGCGTTGTATACAGACCTACAGAATAAAGCCCTGCCCCAATGGTTATTCCAATTCCCACTGTCGCCCATAGACCTGCCGCCGTGGTGAGGCCAACGACGGATTCACGTCTTACGAATATGACACCGGCTCCAAGAAATCCTATTGCAGACACGACTCCGTGGGCGATTCGTGAGGCATCGGCTGACAGTCTAAGGCCATCCAGTCCAACGACATCCATGAAGCCGTACTTAGAGACGATCATCATGAGGCAGGACGCAATCGCGACTATGATGTGGGTTCTAAGACCTGCGTTCTTGAGTCTCTTCTCCCTTTCGAGACCTACAAGGCCTCCACACACCATGGCCATTGCAATCCTCAATAGGAAATCAAGGTAATTGACAAGGCTAAGTATGCCGTTCTCAAAGAAAGTTCCAATCTCTACCATAATGTATGACCTCTATATGACCTCATAGACCCGGCTGATCCAAGCGACCTGGTTGATCCAAGCGACCCTGCGCAAGTCCTCGTTCCCTGAAAAAAGAAACGTGAAATCTTATTAATATTTGGTACTATATTACAGTTTCTTATCAATAACAACGATTAAATAAAGTTTTTTTATGAATTTCATTTTATAATCCTCTCTTATCCATAAGTTTTTCTTATAGCACGATATAATTAAATGATTTGCTTTTTAGCTCCCCTGCGTGTACCATGTTGAAAATCCAATGGGACAACATCTCGTTGAATGAAAACAAGAAAGACGAACAAGCCTCTTGAAAGCTAAATCCTATGTCATTTTCTGCATAGGAGGGGTTGTCACTTGGTTTGTCCATAAAAAAGGAAAGGTTCTGTATGCACAAGGAAGAATTGTTTGAAAACACGCCAATCTTCAGGGCGCTTTTCGAGCTTGCATTGCCAACTGTCTTTGGTCAGATCATCCTAGTCGTCTACAACATGACTGATACGTATTTCGTTGGACTTACAAAAAGCAACCACATGCTTACGGCAGTCACTATCTGTATGCCCGCTTTCATGATACTCACGGCAATGGCCAATCTTTTTGGAGTGGGAGGATCAAGTGTAATAGCGAGAGCTCTTGGAAAGGCCAACTACGACAGGGCAAAGTCCACATGCGCATTTTCCTTCTGGGGCTGTACTGCCTTCACCTTGATCTACTCCCTTGTAGTGTACATCTTTATAAATCCTGTCATAAACGCTCTTGGAGGAACAGATCCCTTCGTACACAAATATGCCAGAACCTATCTTATGTACACCGTTGTGTTTGGAGGCTTTTTCACCTCAATGAATGCACTCATGGCACACCTTGTAAGATCAGAGGGCAAAGCCCTGCATGCGAGTATTGGTGTCGTCATAGGAGGGGTCCTCAACATAGCCCTGGATCCGCTTTTCATGTTCGTGATACTGGAAAAGGGCAACGAAGTTGCGGGGGCAGCGATAGCCACAGCGCTTTCCAATACAATCTCGTTCTTCTACTATGTCGTGATATTCGTTGCAAGCAGAAGGGAAAAGAGCATACTCAATGTAAAGCTTACTGGTGGATCCTTCAAAAACAACATACCTTCGTGCGTGTTCGACGCTGGACTTCCTGCCTGTATAATGACACTTGCAGAAAACATCTCCTACGCAATTCTGGACAAGCTTATGTCCTACAACGGGCTTGCCGCACAGACTGGAATTGGAGTTGCAAAGAAGGTAAACATGATGGCCCATTCAATAGTAAGAGGCGTGACCCAAGGAGCACTCCCTCTTCTTGGCTACTCGTATTCATGCGGCAACAGGGTAAAGACGAAGAAAACAGTAGGGGCCACGGTTCTTATCTCTGCATCGGCAGCTTTTATATGCACTGTGGTGAGTCTGCTTTTTGCAAACGAAGTCATTGGAGTCTTCATCCATGAAACGAATGAAGCACACATATACGGAACCAAATTCCTTCGAATCCTTTGTGTTGGTGCTCCGTTCTCGGCCGTAACGTACACTTTCATTTCATTCTTCCAAGCCGTAGGTCATGGAAGGAAGTCCTTTGTCCTCGCACTCCTCAGAAAGGGAATTCTTGACATTCCTTTAATGTTCGTGCTTCAGAACCTCGTCAAGATATATGGAATCGTACTTGCAACGCCTATCACCGATGCAATATGCTTCGTAGTCTCGCTATGCCTCTTCTCAAAGTTTGCAGAGAAACATCTTGCGGCAAACAAGATCAGAAAGGTGTATAATCCTGTAACAGGAAAGAATGAAGTAGTAGGAGAGAAAAATTGAGCCTAATCGACCAGAAACTGATTTCATTCATGAAAATTGTAGACACAAACAGCTTCACGAAGGCCGCCGATGCACTTGCACTCACGCAGCCTGCGGTAAGCCAGCACATACACAACCTTGAGGAAGAACTTGGAGTAAAGCTCTTCATAAGAAACCACAATCAGCTCAGACTCACTGCAAACGGAGAGATTGTAGACAAATATGCAAGAAGGCTTCTGGCAATCTCGAACAATCTAATCCAATCCCTCAAGGACGAGAAGGAGAACGTATCTTCGCTTACCGTTGGCATCACGCACTCCGTCGAAAGCAGTCAGATTGTCGAGGCCTTGGCCGAGTACTCCAACCAAAGCAAAGGCCTTACGATAAAGGTTGTGACTGACACCGTGGAGAACCTCCACAAGATGATAAGGAACTTCGAGCTTGACTTTCTCATCATAAACGGGAAGCTCAAGGACTCCAAACTCAACTACATGACAATGGATACCGATTGCCTTGTGCTTGCCGTCTCCCCCACCCATAGGCTTGCGGCTCAGAACACCGTGACATTGGAGGAGCTCAAGAAGGAGAAGCTCATCCTAAGGCTTCCAACGTCCAACACCATAAGCCTATTCGACCAGGCGCTTAACCAAAACAACCTGTCGGTAAGCGACTTTGACGTAGTTCTCGAGATGGACAACATTGCCACCATAAAGGACCTCATAAGGCAAAACTTTGGAGTTTCCGTCCTTTCAAAGAGTGCCTGCATGGATGAAATAAGAAAAGGCAAGCTCATTGGCCTTCCAATAGAGAACCTGAGTCTTATTAGGGACATAAACATCATCTATCCAAAGGACTACGAGAACCTTCAGACAATCCAGGACATAGTGGAGCTGTACAACAGGTTGTAGACTGTAGGAGAAAGCCTCAAGTTTTCAGGCATAATGATTTCAAAAGGCTCTTTTCTTGGCGTTTGATTGTACTATTCTATACTTTTTTTAGAACCAGCAAGAAATGTATAGGATGTCAAACCCAGACTCCACAACTCCCCTACTTTCTACAACTTCTCTTTTACAGCAAAGCGCTTAGTCCTCAAAGAACGCCTTGAACCCCTCGCACAAGTTGTATGTGTCTTTAGTGCCGCCTGTTTCATAAGGAGAATGCATGGCAAGCTGGGCTGCACCAACGTCCACGCTCGCAATGGAGAACTGAGATCCGGATATGTTTCCAAGGGTTCCTCCGCCTGTGACATTGGAGTTGTTGAAAAAGAGCTGGTATGGCACACCTGCACCATTTAGGATGTTCATCAAATAGGAACCTGATGCAGCATCGCTTGTGTACTTCTGGTTTCCAGCATACTTTATCATCATACCCTTGTTCATCACAGGCTTGTTGGATGGATCGCACTTCTCTGGATAGTTTGGGTGTATGGAGTGGCCGTTGTCTGCGGACACCATGAAGCTGTTGGCCTTTGCTATGCACTGAGCCTCGTAGTCCCAGCCAAGGGCTCCTCCTATGCGGGCTATCGTCTGTACGAGGAAATCGCTGTCAGCACCCTGTTTGGTTCCGCTTCCAACCTCTTCGTTGTCAAAAAGCGCCACCATTTGGATATGTCCGTCCTTGGAGTCACCTGCGTTGATGAATGCCTTCACTGCGGTGTAGGCGCACTGGAGGTCGTCTATCTTTGGAGAGGAGAAGAACTCATCGTCCAATCCCCAAATGGAACCGCGCATCCTGTTGTAGAGGAAAAGCTCAGTATCAAGGACATCCTCTTCAGAGACTTCCAGCTGTTCTGCCACGAGGGACTTAACCGCCCCCTTGAGGCTTCCACAGCCAAGAAGAGGAAGCATATCCTTTTGGACCTTGTACTCGTAGCCTTTGTTCGCTTCTCTGTTCTGGTGTATGCAAAGATTGACTATTTGGCACAGATCCCTATCGAAATCAACCAAGCGTTCAACGATGGAGTCATTGTTTGAATCGTCGCCATTGGACTTCACGAATGCCCTGCCTGCAATGGAAAGAGGTCTGTCGAACCACGGAGCCATGAGCATTCCGCCGTAGGCCTCAACGTTCAAGGTTGTATAGGCCTCTCCAAGAGGAAGCTCAGGGTTTGCCTTGAGTTTGAACGAAGGGGAATCGGTATGGGCGGCCACTATGCGGTAGCCGGCAGGATCTTTGGAAGCATCGAAATCCGATGGAACCCTGAAGGCAATGACAGCCGAGCTGTTGCGTATGACGTAGTAGCAGCTTCCAGCCTCAAGGTGGAATCTCTTCCCCTCTTCCAGCCTTGTGCATCCTGCATTCTCAAGCATACCAGCAACGTTTGCCACAACGTGATAGCACGAAGGGCTGTCGTTTATGAAATCAATGAGCTCCAATGTAGATTCTATATACTTCTGATCCATACCAAACCTCTTCCCAAACTATGGAACTCATAGAAATGGGAAACGTCAAGAAAACATGAAGCGGCCTCTTTCAAAGCCGCTTCAAAACAAAACAAAAACTATCTCTCAAGAACCGCCTTGATTCTTCTAACACCCGCCGATGAGCTTTCCTCTTTTAGGATATGGAAGTGTCCCATATCGCCCGTGTGCTCGACGTGTGGACCAGCACATACTTCCTTGGAGAAGTCTCCAATGGAGTAGACAGTGACCTGCTCGCCGTACTTGCTTGAGAAGAATGCCATTGCACCTTCCTTGAGGGCTTCCTCTGGACTCATGGTCTGGACTGTGACCTTGAGGTCCTTCTTGATCTCTTCGTTGACTATGTCCTCGACTTCCTTGATCTGCTCAGGGGTCATCTTCTCGCCATGGGTGAAGTCGAATCTGAGCCTTTCAGGTGTAATGTTGGAACCCTTCTGCTGTACACGGTCGCCAAGAACCCTTCTGAGGGCGGCCTGAAGCATGTGCGTTGCGGTATGCAGAGCTGTTGTCTGCTCGCTGTGGTCTCCAAGACCGCTCTTGAACTGACCGGCCTCAGCGGTGCGGGACAATTCCTGATGCTTTGCAAAGGCTTCCTCAAAGCCCTTCTCGTCAACAGTGAAGCCTTTCTCCGCTGCAAGCTCCTTTGTGAGTTCGATTGGGAAGCCATAGGTGTCGTAGAGCTTGAATGCAGAACCGCCGGAGATCTCCTTCACTCCCTGCTTGTCAAGGAAGAACGTCATCTTGTCGAACTGCTTCTCACCCTTCTCCAAGGTCTCGCTGAACTTGACCTCTTCCTGAGTGAGTTCGTTGAACACCTTCTCCTTGTTTTCAAGAAGCTCTGGATAAGGCTCTCCGTAGAGGTCGATGACGACCTGAGCCACCTTTGCAAGGAATGTACCCTCTATTCCAAGGTGCTTTCCGTTTCTGACAGCCCTTCTTATAAGGCGTCTGAGGATATAGCCCTGTCCAACGTTGGAAGGAGTGCAACCTCTCTGGTCTCCAAGGATGAAGGTACTTGTCCTTATGTGGTCCGCAACGATGCGCATGGAGACATCGGTCTTTTCGCTGTCGCCATACTTGATGCCTGAAAGCTCTGCAATCTTGGCAAGGATCGGCTGCATGACCTCAGTGTCGTAGACGCTCTTCTTACCCTGAAGGATTGCGATTGTGCGCTCGATTCCCATTCCGGTGTCTATGCACTTGCGGTCCATCTCCACAAACTGACCGTCAGCGGTCTTTCTATACTGCATGAAGACGTCGTTCCAGACCTCGAAGTACTTGCCGCACTTGCAGCCTGGCTTGCAGTCAGGACCGCATGCAGGACGACCTGTATCTATGAACATTTCGCTGTCAGGGCCGCAAGGTCCGGTCTCGCCGGCTGGACCCCACCAGTTGTCCTCACGAGGCAGGAAGAAGATCCTGTCGTATGGAATCCCCATGCTGTGCCAGAGCTCTGCGCTCTCAGTGTCGCGTGGAATGCCGTCTTCGCCTGCGAATACTGTGACGGAAAGCTTCTCAACGGGGATTCCAAGCACCTTGGTGAGGAACTCGGAGCTCCAAGGAATCATCTCCTTCTTGAAGTAGTCGCCAAGAGACCAGTTGCCAAGCATCTCAAAGCAAGTGAGATGATGAGGGTCTCCTACGCTGTCTATATCGCCTGTCCTTATGCATTTCTGGTAGTCCGTGAGCCTCTTTCCCGACGGATGCTCCTGTCCCAGAAGATAAGGTACGAGAGGATGCATTCCAGCCGTCGTGAAAAGCACGGTTGGGTCGTTCTCAGGGATGACCGATGCGCCGCTTATCTGCACATGTCCCCTTTCCACGAAAAAGTCGATGAATTTCTTTCTTAATTCGTTAGCTGTCATTGGTATCATAATGCCATAGATATTAGCTTTATGCGTTGTTCTAGTCAATAATTGGAAAGCATGCCAAAGCAGTTGCAAAGCCAGCTATACGCCCCGTGTCATAGACAGAGCTCAGAACAGCTCAGGCTGTACGTTCGAGTCAAACTGAGCCCTGCGTGAAGCCTTGTTCGAGGCCTTTTCTGCGACATTGCCGGAAACTCTCTTGAGGGCACTGCCGTTGGACTGGGTCCTTCGAAGAGCCTCGTCTGGTGTGTCCGTCGTCTTTGCAAAGGCACGCTCCATCTGAAGGGTCCTCTTCACGACGTTGCCAAGGGCCTTTGGGGACGACACCACCACAGGATCCTTTAGCTTTCGAGGCCACAGGAACGTGCGGTTGTCCACGGTCTCCCGTAGGACGAACACCTTCTTGCCCTGATCTATGCTGTACTGTGCCTGTTGCACGCCTCCACCGCCGTCCCTATCCTCCACGACAAGGCTTGCACGGCTTATCTGGCTCATAAGGAGGTTCCTCTGCATGAAATAGTAACGCTGCACGATACGGCTTGGTGCGAACTGCGACACGAGAAGGCCATGCTGGGCCACAAGGGCCTGTAGGCGTTCATGCTGCTTGGGATACACATCACAGACCGATGTCCCAATAACCCCAATAGTGCGAATTTCCTTAGCCAAAGCCTGTATATGGGCTATTCCATCTATTCCCATGGCAAGACCGCTTGTTATGGTGAAACCGCTCTCGCCAAGGGAATCGACAACTTCCTTGGCAAGCTCTACCCCCCTTTGCGAAGGGCTGCGGGTGCCAACTACGCTTATACTTGGAGTTGCAAGGAGACTGGTGTCCCCTTTTAGATACAGATAACGCACACCTTTTATGTCAGGACACCAGAGAGGGCTTGAACGATCTATTATGGAGACATTGGAATCAAGACGTTCGAACGCCTTGCGGCACTTGAGATAGGCCTCCTCCAACCATGCATCAGGAACATCAAGCACCTCGCTGTATACAGCCATGTTGAATGGCATTGCCTCATCTATGCTGCAACGAGTGGCTATCTCGTCCATAAGGGACGAGCAGTAGCTGTCGTTCTTCCCCAACGCCATGACAATGGCTTCAAAGTTCATCGCCGCCTGATAGTTTTCCATACGAACGATTCTACTATGCTACAAAAGTTTTTTTCAATCTGCTTGCAGGAAAACCTATTGACAGTCCTTTCTCTTTGGGTTATACATACCCTTGCACGCCGTTTTAGCTCAGTAGGTAGAGCAAAGGACTGAAAATCCTTGTGTCCCTGGTTCGATTCCTGGAGACGGCATACACAATGAAGAGGCAGCTCAAAGGCTGCGTCTTTTCATATATGGACCGCAATGCGGCAATGCAGGTGCACCTGCAGGAGTGATGCGCTACGATTGGAACGGACAAAGCCTTTATAAGAAAAGAGATGCTCGCTGCGCTAAAGACATCTGCAGGACCAGATGCAAAGGATGTCGAACAAAGGATAACATCACTTGAAGCGTATGCAAGGGCATCGGTCTTGGTGGGCTACTGCCCACTTGGAAGCGAAGTGGACGTGTCGCTTGTGGTTGACAAAGCCATAGAGGACGGCAAGAAGGTGCTGCTTCCAGACCTTGAGCCGGGAGTGTTTCGTATGGCGAAAGCGGATTGGCGCAAAAGGCTGATAAAACTGGAAAATGGAACCAGAACGGTTGACACTTATGAAATAACAAGTATAGTTGACAGTGGAATTTTTAGAGACGTAGCTGTAGTCGTCTTGGTACCCGGGCTTGCCTTCACAGAGGACGGAACCAGACTAGGAAGAGGTTCAGGCTATTATGATCAAGTTTTGAAGAAAGCCAGTGGCGGCGACATAACCACAATTGGAATTTGCAGAAGGTCCCAGATCTTGGGACACCTACCCACACAACCACATGACCGCAAGGTGGATATGGTTATCGCTTTTTGAACGAATCTGAGGAACCCATTCAATTTTTCACATGGGGTTCCCCTCGACTCTAGGTTTTACATGCGTAGGATTTTCAAGTACGCCGCAAGGCAATGGAAGCTTTATCTGACATCGGCGATAGGGCTGGTGGCAGGAGTGTATTTCTCGGCCATGGGACCGCAGTATATACAAAGGATAATAGACACGTGCATAGTGGCAGGCAACGGCAGTGCGTTCTTTGCGCTTGCAATCCCCCTTCTTGCATCGTATCTCATAACTGGTGTCTTCAAGTACATACAGGAGTTCGCATCGGACTGCATAAGTGCAGCAATGCAGAATTGCATGAGGCGGGACACGTTCCGCAGCATAATGGCCCAGGACCAGTACTTCTTCAGGGACAACAACCCGGGAGAGCTCATGAGCCGCACCAAACAGGACATCGAGACCGTAGGCTTCACGACGGGATTCATCTTCATATTCTTTGTGGAGATAATAGTTCACGTCATCTACATGACCTACTGTCTTGTGAGGATAAACACGGCAAGTGCAATCGCGGCTTTGGTGATAATGCCTGTCATAGCCGTGCTTGCGATTCTGTCTGAGCCAAAAGGCGTCAAGCTCTCGGACCAAAGATCCGATGACATTGCGGACATGAACCAAAGTGCCACGGAAAGCCTCTCAGGAATAAGAACTGTAAAGGCCTTTGGGCGCGAAAAGACGGAATCGGAACGCTTTGACAGACACAACAGGATGTTCTACAAGCACTCGTTGCAGCTGGACTACCTATGGGCCAACTGGATCACCCCAATGGATGCGCTTGCAAGGATAATGCTTCTTCTTGCAATTCTAGTGTCTGGAATCCAGGTCATTGCAGGAAAGATGACGCTTGGACAGCTCACAGCGGTGACACAGTACACAAGCGAGCTTTCATGGCCAATGATGGAGATTGGCTGGCTTTTGACAGAGATTGCATCGGCAAAGGCATCTCTCAAGAAGATCAACAAAATCCTGGATGCAAAGCCTCTAATCAAGGACGGTCCAAAGCACTTGGAAAAGCCTTGCGGCGAGCTGGAGTTCGACCATGTGACGCTTGATGTGAACGGAAAGAGAATCCTGGACGATGTCTCATTTGACCTCAAAGAAGGCAAAAGTTTGGGCATAATGGGTGCTACAGGTAGCGGAAAGAGCACAATAGCAAACCTTGCAATGCGGTTCATAGACCCAAGTTCCGGAGCTGTCCTAACAAACGGAATAGATCTTAGAGACCTTGACCTTTACAGTGCAAGAAGCTCAAAGGCCATCGTAACCCAGGACATATTCCTCTTCTCCGACACCATAAACTCCAACCTTGACAAAGGTCAAAAGGGGCAGATCCTACAGGAGATCCTTGAACAGTCCGCTCGTGATGCAGCCGCCCATGATTTCATCTCCAAGCTTTCCGATGGCTATGACACCGTCATTGGAGAAAAAGGCGTTGGTCTTTCAGGGGGTCAGAAACAAAGGGTTTCAATTGCAAGGGCATTGGCTTCAGGAAGGCCCCTTCTCATATTCGACGATGCTACAAGCGCCTTGGATATGGAGACGGAGAAGATGGTCCAAAAGGCCATACGAAAACACGGTAAAATCACAATGATGATAATAGCCCACAGGATTTCAGCGGTGCGCGATGCCGATGAAATCATAATCCTCGACCACGGTCGCATTGCCGAACGTGGAACGCACGACCAGCTCATGGCGCTCAAGGGAAGTTACTACCACACTTATATGACGCAGTACCCTGACGATGCACCGGAGTCCATGGATGCAAATGAAGCCGTTGGGATCCAAGAGTCCGGCGTGCAGGAGGCAAGATAATGGCTATAAACACCTACAAACAGGACGAAAGGGTCGCAAAGACCAGCAAACGGAACACAATGATCAGGACCATAGCCTATCTGAAGGACTACAAGCTTCAGACGGTCTTGGCCATCATAATGATAATACTCCAGACCCTCATAGTGGCAGTCATGCCAACCCTCAGCCAAAGGGCCGTAGACATTGACATTGCGAACGGAGACATAAACGGCCTCATACGAACCATTGTCATTGCTGCAGGACTTGGCATTGCGATATGGCTTCTCACAATGGGTTACAAGAAGATCCTGGCCGTTGTCACGAACAAGATTATATACGACATTAGGAAGCAGGCGTTCGACCATCTTCAGACCTTGTCACTCTACTACTTTGACTCACGACCTACGGGAAAGATACTGAGCCGTCTCATAAACGACGTTTCGTCCCTCAAGGACATGTTCACAAGGCTCATTGCCACGCTCATCCCAAACTTGGCGCTCATAATAGCCGTAATAGTCATCATGCTGGTACTCAACCCTGTACTGAGCCTTTCAGCCTTTGCTGTCCTTCCACTTCTTGTTACAAGTCTTACGGTTATAATGGTCAAAGGCTTCAAGAACTGGATGGACTACAGGCAGAAGAACTCCAACATGAACGCCTACACCCATGAATCCTACACAGGAATCAAGGTCATTCAGGCCTTCAATGCAGAGAAGGAGACCATTGAGGAGGGCGATAGAACCATGCAAGAGGTCAACGATTCATGGGTCAAGGCAGTAAGAAGATCAGACCTCTTGAACATTGTCATAGCATGGTCTCAGGGAATAGGATATTTCATCCTGTATCTCTTTGCCGTCAAATGGCTCAAGCTTGGTGCAACATCCGTTGGAGAGCTAATAGCGTTTGCATCGTACATATCGCTGTTCTGGCAGCCAATTAGAGCCCTTGCCGCAGCGTTCAACCAGTTCACAAACCAGGTCACAAGTGCAGAAAGGGTCTATGAGTTGCTTGATACGCAGTCCATTCTCCAGGAGATGCCAAATGCAAAGACCCTTGTCGTCAAGGACGGCAAGGTGGATTTCGAGCACATCAACTTCGCCTACCCTGACGAACCTGACGTAGAGGTCCTCCACGACCTTACGCTCAACGTCAAGCCTGGCCAAATGATAGCCCTCGTAGGACCCACAGGAGCTGGCAAGACCACAATCGTCAACCTCCTCTCGCGCTTCTACGACCCAACTTCAGGAGATGTCCTCATAGACGACCAGGACATCTCTCAAGTCACGCTCTCCTCCCTGCGCTCGAACGTTGGTGTCATGACACAGGACTCCTTCCTCTTCTCCGGCACAATAAAGGAAAACCTCCTCTACGGCAAACCAAACGCCACGCAGGACGAAATTGAGAACGCATGTCACAAACTTGGATTGGACGAATTCATCAAGGCTCAGCCCGATGGCTTTGAGTCCAGGGTCTCCCAAGAGTCCCTCTCCCAAGGCCAGAAACAGCTTGTTGCCCTAGCCAGAACCCTCATTGCAGATCCAAAGATCCTTCTATTGGATGAAGCGACAAGCGCCATAGACACCCAAACCGAGGAGCTTGTACAGGCCGGCATGGCAATGCTTATGAAAGGAAGGACAAGCTTCGTGGTCGCCCACCGCCTCTCCACAATCGTGAAGGCTGACCGTATCCTCGTCATTCAGGACAAGGGCATTGCGGAGCAAGGAACGCACAAGGAGCTTCTTGAAAGGAACGGCATCTATGCCGCACTCTACAAGTCACAGTTTGAAGAACTGGACATGGATTGAGTCCCTAAGGACAACCCCAAGTACAAAAGAAAGCCGGCACTTCATTCGAGGTGCTGGCTTCTTTCATATATATGTATATGCTTTTGGCTTTCCCGTAGGGACGCTTCGACAAGCTCATAATTCTTGATTCCAAACTCTTTGATTGCATCGTCAATGAATCTGCTGCGCACGGCGATATAAAGATCCTTTTGCATTCCGAGAAGTGCTCGCAACGCTTTTGCATAGCCGTGTCCCTGCAGCTCCAAACGCCCTACTTCGTCAATGACCATGCATTTCATTTTTGATTCCAACAAGCATTTGGATGCCCAGTCGAATGTTTCCTGTCTGCATGAAAAACGGCCAATGGACGGGCCGTGAAGAGAAGAGCGGTCGCTCATCAACAGCCTGGTTTCACCTGTTTCTATGTTTTTTGCATAGTATTCATGTTTTTCAGGTGATGATAAGGCCAAAATCCCTCCAAACGATTCGTGAAACTCATTGGACTCAACCAACCTCGAAAGGTATGAGGTCTTTCCCTTGCCTTGGGGTGCACTCACGATGTAGACCAATCGCCTTCTCCTTTTCGTCCAAAACGCCTCATGGCATTGTATTGGCGGGAATCACAATGATATGGAACTCTATCCACGCAAGCGGTGACGAGAATTTGATTCCACGATAGCCCAACCTGTACGAAAGTACAAGGGAGGCACTCTCTTTGGCCCCAACGGCCGCAAGAGCATCCTCCCCTATTGCCTTGCCAACAGTCAAATCCCCGTTGACATAACACCTTCCCTCTTGCTTTCCTTTTGCTGACGACATTTTTTCATGCCTTCACCAAAGCACTTGGAATCCTTCCTCTTACACCTACTTGTTCCTGCTCGTTCTGTGCCGATAACACCGACAGTCTGTTTTTTGGCATGTATTCATGCTTTGCATTGTGTCCCTGCCGTGTACCTGTCATGTATTGGATATAAAAAGTGGCCACCAACCATATCGCTGAATTGGTGACCACAACAAAACAAAAAGGAGAGATTGTGTATCAAACTCCGCAGATGCTCGCCATCAACGATGGGTCGCACCTACGGAAACTTGCTTCATATTGCTTCTTTTACTTCTTGATCTTGACTTCGATCTTCTTTGGCTGCTCGACGGGTGTCTTTGGAAGAGTCACCTTGAGGATACCATTGGAGAACTCAGCTTCAATGCCGCTTTCGTTAATGCCTTCAGGAAGCGTGAAGGACCTATCGAACTTCACATAGCCACGCTCGCGGACCAAGAATTTCTTGTTCTCCTTCTTCTCGTTGACCTTCTCAGAAGAGATGTGGAGCACATGCTTTTCAACATGAACGTTCACTTCGTCCTCTGTGTATCCTGGAAGTTCAGCTTCAAGGTAGTAGGCCTTTTCGTCTTCGTAGACATCCACCGATGGAATTGTGCTGTTCTTCACTCCCCAGTTTCCAAGCATATCATTGAAGAATGTATCAAAATCATTAGCAGCGTTTCTTGTCATCAAATAGTTCATATAAGACCTCCATGTCTTTCAATTCTTTGTTGTCCGTTGGCCTTTGGCTTTCGCCTTCAACCAACACCTTAGTTATAGCATTTACCGTGCCAAGTTTTGTAAGTTATTTATCATAATAAAGTTACGTATTACAAGGCAAATTGACTCAAATCTTCGAGAAAAGTCAAAACTGGGACATTTTGAAGCACCCAAACGTCAGAGTCCATTTTTTGTGTCATTTTGACACATTGTACCGCTTGGGTGTTGCAAGCTGGGGTCGAATGTCTCAAAAACGAGGAACCCCTCTGCCTTTGCCATGGCACAAAGAATTGATAGTCGTGCTTCACTTTAGGAGTTTTCATTCTTCCTTATGAAGTTGGATGAGCATTCTGCATCTTTTGAGTCTTGCAAACCTTAATTTCAAGGTTCAAGGCCTCACAAATCCTTGAAAGTGTCTCAATTGTAGGGTTTGCAACACCTCCATCTATCCTAGAGATGTCACACTGAGTGATTCCAGTCTTCTTTGAAAGCTGAGTTTGAGAAAGTTTCATCTCTTCCCGAGTCTTTGCAATGTAGAAAGCCAATTGTAGGCTGGTTTTTGTAATGACTTTTTTTTACAAATGAACCCTCGATCCAAAACTGTGGCGGTATCCTTGTATGGCTTGGGCAATATCCTTTACCGTTGCACTGAATGAAGTTGCTTATTCGAAACAGCCCGCATGTCACAGACTTCACGCACTGCACGCACTGCACGCACTGCACGCACTGCACGGACTTCACGGACAACTCGCACATCACGAACTGGACGTACTGGAACGCACTGTTTTTTGATTTAACCCAGAATCTGTAGCCTTTCTGTAGGGTTTGTGGCATCTGTAACAAGCGTAGAGGCTGTGGAAGTGTAGCTGTTGTAGCGTTTGTGGCATCTGTTGCACAGGATCAACGATGCAGTACCATACGACGGAGTTTCTTACGCAACTGCAAAAAGTAGCAAAAAGAAGAAAACCAGCAGCCGTTCAAATGCAGATGGGCTGTGAAGAACAAGAAAACCTGCTTTCGCAGTTATTAGCGATGGGGTACTAGGAACGAAGCATAAGGCAGTACTCTTAGTACGACTTATGCTGATGTGACAACGTAGACTGCGCTAAGAACAAGAAAGGTCCGTTTTACGGACCTCTTTGCGCTATAAACTTATCTGTCAAAAAGAATACAATAAAACGATTATCTTTGCAAATGGGGGTAAAATGGCAATAGTCGTTACGCATTAAAATCATCTGGATTTAGAGCCTTGGAAAAAGCTTTTCAAGTTTTTCTTGGCTTTTATATTATCCAATTGTATAAAATAATATTTATTTTATTATCTCAGTATATTATATTCCAAAAATCGTTTCAAATTTATTTTCCTCCTTAAATGTTAGAATCCGAATGGGTTTAGAATTGCATCTGTAATATCTGTTTTTTGAAAGTTTGCTTGTATTTCTTCCATAATCTCTTTTTCCTCTTGCTTTTGTACTTTTGCCATAAATAGATCACTATCGCCATTCTCCTAATAATTAAACTTTTCTGCTAATTCTGTTTTTTGGATCAGATTTTGATATACACGGGAAGACTTTTTAAGTTCATCGTGAGTCCCTATCTTTTCAACATATCCATCTTCAAGGACTACGATCTTGTCTACTTTTTCTACAGACTTCAATCTATGAGAGATGATGATGACAGTCTTATTCTTTATAAGCTTGTTTAAGCTGTCTTGTATCTTCTTCTCATTATCAACATCAAGACTTGCTGAGATCTCATCAAGTATCAATATTGGTGCATCTTTTAAAAATGCTCTTGCGATTGATAAACGTTGTCGCTCTCCACCTGAAAGCTCTGCACCATTTTCTCCGATGACAGTATTAAAACCTTGAGCAAGCTTTTCAATGAAATCCATACAGTTTGCAGCTTTAGCAGCTTCCTTTACTTCCTCATCTGTAGCGTTTTCTCTACCAAGACGTATATTGTCTAATATGGTAGTGTTAAACAAAGTCACATCTTGGAAAACAATAGAGATATCCTTAAACAAAGACTCTGTAGAGATATTCTTAATATCTTTACCATCGATCAAGATCTGTCCGCTATCGCAGTCATAAAGCCTTGATATCAATCTTAAGATAGAAGTCTTACCAGAACCGGAAGAGCCAACAAGTGCTGTAACCTCCCCTTGATTTGCTGTAAAGCTCACATCCCTCAAAACTGGTGTGTCTGTATCATAGGAAAAAGCTACATGCTTAAATTCGATGTTGTGCTTATCAAAATTCTCATCTTCGCCCTTTTGAACAGGTGTGCTCTTCATCTCTTTGATCCGTCTTACCGCAGGCTCGATGTAAAACATTTCAAGAATACCCTCTTTAGAAATATCAAAAATTTCTTTTATCTTGATAGAGCCGATGATATAGCCGATCAAATATAGTAAGCTGATCTCTTGTTGAAGGAGTAGCTTTGCACCAACTGCAACAACTACTGCAACACTGATATAAGAAAAAAGTGTGGATATCGCTAAGACAAAAAATGCTACGAGTTCAACCTTAATGTGGATCTTTTCACTTTCTTCCATTTTCTTATATAAGGTTTTCTTTATCTTTTCCGACAAGTTAAAACTGCTGATCTCTTGTTGCATTTCTATAGTTTCTTGAAACATCTCAGAGTTATCTCTTAAAACATTGAAATACTTGCTATTCGAAGACACTTCTATCTTTCTAGCACTCGGTATCACAATAAAGCTTATGAGCGTTGGTATGATAACAGCCAATCCTAGCTTCCAGTTTCCTATGAACATCATCAGTCCCATAAGAGGGAAAAACATCCACATGCCCACTACTTTTGGGATCGAGTGACTGATAGAATGCTCTATCCTTTCTACATCAGCCATGATAGTCTGTGAAAGATCAGAAAGATCATGTTTGGAAAAATAAGAGAGTGGAAGATCTGCTAAATGTTCTGCGATATCAGTTCTAAGCGTAGCTGATTCTTTGTAAGTTGCATTAAAAAGACTCACATATTCTTTTGATAAAAGGATGTACATCATAGCCAAGGTGAACACAGCTGTCTTAACGTACTGCCAAGGATGTGGGACATTTCCTAAAATAAGATGCTCTGAAAGTAGCATCAAAATAACCAAGGGCGCTAAATTGATAAGATATGTCAAAAAACATAAAATGGTTGCTTTTGTCAAATTCTTTGCACCTTGTTCAGACAGAGAATAACGTTTTTTATAATAATTCTTCATCATTTTAACACCCTCCAATCATTTGCAGTTTCATATAAACTGACTAGGTGACTGTATAAGCCTTGTTTTTCTCTTAAGGTTTTGTTATCACCTCTCTCCACTTCTTTGCCATTTTCTAAAACAAGGATCTCATCAACATTTGTGATACTTGTCATTCTATGAGCGATCATGATGACGGTTTTATCCTTCATTAGATTCTTAAAAGCTTTTTGGAGTTCATATTCATTGTCAGCATCAATAGCAGCACTTGCTTCATCCATAATGACAATAGGAGATTTTTTAAGTATCGCTC
>OQVQ01000070.1_pt1 | contig 47673 bp, 43 predicted proteins | sample 1691491 | NCBI WGS metagenome assembly OQVQ01 (sample SAMN03418252, study PRJEB22391) | human gut metagenome | biome: human-gut; feature: organic feature; material: feces | host: Homo sapiens | place: Tanzania | collected 2013-01
TAGCACAAATTCGTTGTTTTTTCTCCTCCGTGTCTAAATCTGAGGCTTATTATAATAAGATCAATCAATGAAATAAATTATTCATTGATGCTCACACTAGTGGCTACCATTTTTATGAATGATGATTGGTTCAATGATAAAAAAGTTCATAATTTTCTTGAATCTTGGTATTGGTGCTCAATTTTTTCTGGTGAATTTGACAGTGATCAAAATCCTCAAACTATAAAAAACTTAAAATTAATTACAAATTATTTACTAAGAAAAAACACAAATTTAAGTTGGTTAGATGATTTGAGAAATTCGGTATTAAATACTAACAACTTTTCTGATAAAGCCTTATTGCTTATGGAAAAGACTGCATATGATAGAATTCCTAAAATTCCATTGAGGCATTTTATTTGTCAATATTTTTTATCAAAAACATATACAGATATGTTTGATGAAAATCTAACTGTAAACGTATTTTCGGAAGTATCTGACAAATTAGAAGCCCATCATATTATTCCTTTAGGTTCTCAAAAAAAGGTTGGTGAAATTGCTGATGAATTAAGAGGTGATGATAAAAATATTTGTAATTCTCCATTAAACTTTGTTTACATTACAAAACAATCAAATATAACAATTTCAAGTGATGATTTGCCTGATTATGCTAGAAAAATTACTAATCAAGCAAAAAGTGATTTAAAAATACCAAGCGAGTTTTCGGAAGCCAAATTAGATGAATATATAAAAGCAAATAAAACTGAAAATGAAAAACTAGGATTTGTTAAAGAATTTTTATCAAATAGATTTGATGCAATACAGGGAGATATAAAATCCCATACAAAGGCTTTAATAGGTTGATATCATGCCCTTTCCGTCACTCCAGCTTCAAAAAGAATATCGTTCTCCCCAGCATGATGTTGCGAATGAGTTTTTTGCGCCGGTTCTTGCGTGTTCAAAAATTTATAAACGCTCGGTTGGATTTTTTTCTTCGACTTCTCTTGAAATAATTACAAAAGGTATTTCGAGCCTTGTAAAAAATGGTGGAAAAATTCAAATTGTTGCTTCCCCAAAATTAAGCGAAGAAGACATTGAAGCAATAAGAATCGGTTATGATAAAAAATCAGAAATAATCGAAAAGCGTTTGCTTGGTGAATTGGAAAGCACAGATGATAATTATTTTACAAATCAAAGATTGAATCTTCTTGCAAATTTGATTGCCAAAGATATTCTGTCAATAAAAATTGCTTTCAAAGATAATGGAAGCCTTGTAGGAATCTATCATGAGAAGCTCGGTGTGTTTGAAGACTTTGAAGGAAATATAATTGCATTCGACGGAAGTATGAATGAATCAAAAACTGCAATGTGCTATAACTACGAAAGCATAAATGTATACTGCGGTTGGCTTTCAGAAGATAAAAGCCGTGTCGAGCTAAAAATAAAAGCATTTGACAATATCTGGAATAACACAGAAGAAAATTTAAAGGTAGTAGAATTTCCGTCTGTTACAAAAAAGATTTTGGACAAGTATAAAACAAAAGATTTGGATGTAAACGAAATAACAGCAAAACTTGAAAGTTTGGATAAAGAAGATAGAAAAAAAGTTGAATATAAAATTGATCGTTCAAACATGATAGGTGATGTAAAACTTCCAATAGCAAGTCCTAAACTCAACATTCCAATTATTCCTTATGATGTTGATCTATATGATTATCAAAAAGATGCTATTGATGAATGGTCTGATAATAATTATTCCGGTATTTTTGATATGGCTACAGGTACTGGTAAAACATTAACTGGATTGGGAGCTATAACAAGATGTAGTAAAGAACACGAAAATAACCTCGCCGTTATAGTTGTTGCTCCATATCAACATCTAGTAGAGCAGTGGGTAGAAGATATTGAAAGATTTAACATAAAACCAATTATAGCTTACTCAACTTCATCTCAAAAAAATTGGAAAGATAGATTAAAAAGAGCAATTCGCGATAAGAAGCTCAGACTAAAAGACAAAGAATTTTTCCTTCTTGTTACAACAAATGCAACATTTAAAAGTAATTTTGTTCAGGAGCAAATTAATAATATTGATGGAGATATTCTTCTTGTTATAGATGAAGCTCATAATGCAGGCTCTGGGGAATTTAAAAAATATCTTTATTCAAAATTTAAATATAGACTTGCTCTCTCAGCAACTTTAGATCGCCATAATGATGAAGAAGGAACTGATTTTCTACACAATTATTTTGGTAAAGTTTGTATTCATTATGACTTGGAAAGAGCTATTGATGAGAATAAATTAACACCATATAAATACTTCCCAGTTTTAGTTTATCTAACAGAAGAAGAGTTGTCTGAATATAAACAGATTTCTGCAGAAATAATTAATCATTTAAAGAAAAACAAAAGTGGGAAAATGGAACTTGATACATATGGACAAAAGCTAGCGATAAAAAGGTCTCGTATTATTGCCGGAGCTCAAAATAAACTTGATGAATTTCGTGAGCAAATTCTTCCATATAAAACCAAAACAAATATTCTTGTTTATTGTGGTTCAACTACAGTTATATCAGATGCTGTAAAAGAAGATTATGACAAATCAGAAATAGGTGAACGACAAATAATTGCTATTACAAAAATAATGGGTCAAGAAATGAACATGCAGGTTTCACGTTTTACTTCTGAGGAAGATATTGAAACTCGGAAAGTGATAACTGAAAGATTTAAGAGTGAGAAATTACAGGCAATAATAGCTATAAAATGTCTTGATGAAGGAGTAAATATTCCTTCCATAAAGACTGCATTTATCCTAGCTAGTACAACAAATCCAAAAGAGTATATTCAACGTCGTGGTCGTGTCCTCAGAAGGTGGCCAGGTAAAGAATATGCCGAAATATTTGATTTTGTTACTTTACCAAGGGTACTTGATACTGTTCTTAATTATACAAAAGAAGAGGTAAAAGGAGACTTATCATTAGTAAAAAATGAATTACGCAGAATTAAAGAATTTTCAAGTATTGCAATGAATAAAATGGATAGTCTTAGTCTGATAGATGAAATACAAAGTACCTATCAGATTACAGATAAAGATTTGTATGGAGATAATAATTCTCAGGAGGAGGATTTTAATAATGGAAACCGATAACGAAATTAGAGTGGATGAAGCAAAGGTCGATGCGCTAACAAAAAAAATTATTGTTATGGAAAATATGAATTTAAAGATTCACAACAAAAGTGATTCACAAATGATTAGTGATATTCAAAAAGCAATAGAGGAGGCTGTACAATGTTACTCGAATCAATAAAACTTCATAATTTTAGGCAGTATAAGGATACATCGCTTGATTTTGCGCAGGATATTCAAGGAAAAAATGTCACTATTATTATTGGTGAAAATGGCAGTGGAAAAACTACCTTCTTACAAAGTTTTTTCTGGTGCTTGTACGGAATAACTAATTTCAAAGATCAGATAGTTCTAAATAAAGATGAAGCTTATAATATGACTCCAGAAACACCAAGAGATGTTTATGTAGAACTTAAATTAAAACATGGTGACAATCAGTACACAATCACCAGAAAACAGAAGTTTAGAAAAGATAACTCCAATAATGTGAAGGCTGATGGTAATTCTGTTTGTGAAATTGTAAAAAAAGATAGTACGGGCAATGATTTATTTATTGAAGCAACTAAACGAGAAGCAACAATAAATTCTATTCTTCGGAATGAACTTGCGAGATATTTTTTCTTTGATGGTGAACGAATCGAAACTATGGGAAAGGAAATTTCAGGTTATAAAAAAACAGAAGAATTTGCAGAAGCTGTAGAAGGCTTACTTGGATTAAAGGGTATGCAAAAAGCCATTGAGCACCTGAACGGCGGACCTAAAAATTCAGTTATTGGAAAATATAACCAGCAGTATGATTCTTCGAGCGATTCAGAGGTAAAACAACTCACTGAAATTATAAATGAATGTGATGATAAAATTATTTTTATGGAGAATCGTATTTCTGAAATAGAAAGCGAAAATAAAAAAGCTGACGAAATAAAATATAATAAACAGGAAGAATTAAAAGAATATCAGTCTAGCAAGGAACTTCAAGAAGAAAAAGAAAAACTTGAAAAGGAAATTAAATCAGAGAATTTAAATAAGGCAGATGCTCAAAAGGATATTTGCCGAGAATTTAATATTCAATCTACTTCTTTTTTGTCTGCAGGCTTAATTAAACCGGCTTTTGATATTCTTGTTAAACTTAAAATATCTGGAAGTGATATTCCAAATATTACCGACAAGACTATACAATATTTGATCGACCACAAGCGCTGTCTTTGTGGAACATGCCTTTCAGAAGGTTCTGCAGAGTTAGAAGAAGTAAAGAAATGGTTTGAAGTTTTGCCACCTAAATCAATAGGAAATATGGTCAATGATTTCAAAATGACAGCAAGAACTAGATTTAATACATTGAATGACTTCATATCGTTTAGAGATCAGAAACTTGCAAAAATTAGTGAATGTGATGACCAAATAACAAATGCAGAAGATTACATTCATAATAATATAGATCCGAAACTTAACGGCAGTGATGTTGAAGAAATTGTTAGAACAATTTCTTCAGATATTTCTGAATGTGAACGAATTATAAAAAATAATAACCAGGACCGTAGGGAATTAGACCGTAACATAGGCGGAGAAAAGAATAAACGAGAAAGTGCTGAAAATCAACGCAAAGAACTTGCCCTTAAAAACAAAGCCAATAGGCAAATCGAAATATACAAAGCTTATGCAGGGCAAATATTTGACAAATTGCTAAATAAATATAATGAGAGCGAAAAAGAAGTAAGAGCCCGTCTTGAAAATAACATGAATGAAATTTTTAAGACAATTAACAATGGTGACCTTACGGTTCATATTAATAATAAATATCAGATTGACGTTATTGCTAACAATGTTAATGGAAAAGTCGAAACATCAGAAGGGCAAAGCATTTCAGTAATTTTCTCATTTATTACAAGTATGATTAAAATGTCTCGTGAAAATAGGCTTTCCAGTGATAAAGATAAACAGGAACTTTCATCTGATATTTATCCTCTTGTGATGGATGCACCACTTTCAAAATTCGATAAAAAACATATTAAAGCAGTATGCGAAACAATTCCGTATTTAACAGAGCAGGTTGTTATCTTTATTAAAGATACTGACGGTGATTTAGCAAAGGAATATATGAGTGATAAGATAGGAAAATCACATCATTTTAGAAAAATCAGCGAAACAGAAACTGTGCTTGAGTAGGAATAGGAGGAATAATTATGTTTGATAAAGAAATTCGTATAACAGGAAAACATGGTTTGTATACGAATATGCTTGCCAATAATTTTGGTGAAATAAATGCTAAACTTTTTAATCGCAATATTGATGTTTATGTTCAGGCCCCTATTGTAGGTTTCTTGTACCAAAGAAAAGCTTTAAAGGATACTACAACAAAAGATCAGAATGGAAAAGTTCCTGATGCTCATATTTTGAAAGATCAAATGATAAATGCTAAGGATAATCTTACATTTAATATGCAACTGATACTTCTACTTGATGAAAATTATGAGAAAAACGAAGAAGAAAGGATTAATAGAGCTTTTCGGAATTTCGGTAAAGACGAGAAAGATTTGGAACTATTTGATTCTTACGTTTTAGGCGGTATTGAGGTATTATATGAAAAACTTTTGCAAAATGCATCAAAACCGGATGATTACATCGAGAATCTTACAATGTTTACAAACGATGTAAATGACTTATTTAATTCTGAAGTAAATAGGGAAGAACTTTTAACTAAACTACAGTAAAAATTTATAATGACAGAACAATTATTGGATAAATCTTTTAATCTTCTCATGCAAAAATCAAAAGAGCAGGGTTATTTGCTCTTTGATGATATTTTTAAAATGTCAGAAGATTATGAATTAGATGTCCAAGATATTGATACACTGTCTTCAAAGATTCTGGAGAATGGGGTCATACTGTTAGAGCAAAAACCTGTTAATAAAAAGATAGTAAAAAACAATACTGAAAATACGGAAGACTTTGAGGATTGGTCACATAATGACTATGAGCCTGTGTTTAGTGAAATAATTGAGAAGGAGCCTGAACAAGAACTTTTTATAAATTATATTCGGAATATAGTTCCTCCGCAAAGACATGAAATGCAGAATTTGAAATATCAACTCTTGGAAGGAAATAAATTTGCTCGTAAAAGAGTAATTGAGATGCATTTGAGACTAGCTGTAAAACAAGCCTTAAAATTTTCAAAACAGTTTGAACAAGATTTAAATGAAATGATTTCTTGTTCATGTGAGGGATTAATTCTTGCAGTGGATGCATATAAGCCTGATGAAAATAGAAAATTTTCTGCATATGCTTCTCTATGGATTATGAATGTAATGAAACGTAATATAAATACCAAGCGCCTGCTTTTTTATTATCCTACACATGTTTTAGAGAAATATATAATTTTATTTAAGAACAGAGAAAAATTTAATCGAAACTTTCATGAAAAACAGATTCAAGACGATTATTTAGAAAGAATTGCTGAATTTTTAGAAGTGGATTTGGAAAATGCAAAATATATTACGTCTGCTTTTAAGGAAATTCAAGACTTTGATAAAATACTTGATAATGATACATTGGAAGTTGAAAAAGAAATAGAAAAAATCGATTTTAAAAAAGTAGATAGGTATTCTTTTGAAGACAACATGATTTATCCTATATTTATGGAACATTTTCATTCTGTTATAAAATCTGTAATTGATACTATTCCTTTCAGCAATTTTCATATTATGTATGTATATGGTTATAAAATCTGTAATTGATACTATTCCTTTCAGAGAGGAAAAAATATTAAAATATAGATTTGGATTTGGTGAATCATTCTTTACACCCATTCAAGAATTAACTCTTGATAGTATAGGAAGATTGATGGGAGTTAGTAGAGAAAGAATAAGGCAATTAGAGCTAAAATCCTTAAAACGTCTTAGACATCCAAGAAGATCCGGTCTTTTACGCCCCTATTGGGAGTCTGAGTAAACCACTTAAAATATAAAAAATCTTCAGTGAAAATTACATCGTTTTTGCAAAATAGTGCAATACAATGTGCTAAAATTTGCAGAATAGTGCAGTTTAACTCGACTTTTTTTGCATAATAGTGCAGTTTTTAAGTATGGAAGTAAAATTAATAGAAGAAGCGCTTGCAGAACAAAAAGAAGAATTTGCATTAAAGTTAAAAACTGATTTCTGCAAACGACATCTTTGTAAACCGCTTGATTCGTAAGGGAATGCATATCCTTATAACCGGCAGTAACGCAAAACTCTTAAGCGGAGAATTAGCAACCCATTTAACCGGCCGTCATATGCAAACAGAACTTTTTCCATTTTCATTTGCTGAATATTGTGCCTGCAAAAAAATAAATACAAACTCAACTACAACAAAAGACAGAGCATTTTTGCGCGCCACTTTTGATGATTATTTGAAAGATGGAGGCTTTCCGGAACTACTTATCGAAAAACGAAAACAGACATATATAAATTCACTTGTCCGGAATATTTTGAAAAATGATATAGAAAAACGATATTCAATAAAATACAAGGCAGCCTTTGAACAGCTTGCAGATCACCTTTTGAATAATGTCCCTTGTGCTATAAACTACGCTGAACTGCAAAATACATTTAAATTAAAGTCAGCCCACACGGCAGAAAATTATGTTCAGTATCTCAAAAATGCTTATCTGATTCAGGGTCTTCATAAATATTCAAACAAAAGTAAAATACGTGTCCGTGCAGAAAAAGCCTACCCGGTCGATGTAGCTCTTATGAACAACCGTGAAAATGCCTTTGCTGGAGAAAATCTTGGCTGGCGTTTGGAATCAATCGTTTACATTGAACTTCTGCGCCGTTATAAGCCACTTGAATATGACGTGTATTATTATGATGAAAATCGCTCTGAATGTGATTTTATTTTATGCAAAGGAAAATCAGTTGAATGTCTTATTCAGGTTTCTTACGATATTGCAAATTCAAAAACTTTGCGGCGTGAATTAAACGGTTTGAAAAATGCCTCCAAAGCAACCGGTTGTAAAAAGCTTCTTCTTTTGACCTACGCAGATGAACAGCAAATTGAACAGAACGGGCTGCAAATTGAAGTGTTGCCGGTTTGGAAGTGGTGTGTAAACTAAAGCGTTACCAGACTGTTCATTTAAATGAAATGGTTGATGCAGGTTTTTCAAATTAACTAAATCGTTTGCAGAAAATTTTTTAACTCAAACTTGATATGATTATTGAACTTGCACATATTCTTGGCGGTGAAGATTACAGTAAGCCTCTTTGGAAAAGCCAAACATTAATTGAACAAAACCAAGCATTCTGTCGCCGCTGTTTGTAAAGGCAGGGTGTTCCCCTCCTGAACAAGCCGCCGGGAGGAACTAAACCCTGGCTTCCAGTTTTTGCAGGGCGGCTATGATGCGGTCGGCATTTACTGCTTTGGGTGCGTTGTCCATTATTACCTTAATGTCAGATATGCCCGAATACATTCTGTCCCGGTCAATATAAAATTCATGGAAAATATCGCGCACGTCTTTTTCTGAGCGCGGATTTCTTTTGGCAATATAGGCAGGCAGGTTGCAAAGATTACCTTCGGCATCTATCTTTATTTCTCTGACAATTCTTTCTGAAGCAATATCTTCTTTTGCGCATAAAAAAACGAATGTTCCGAGCGGCCGCAGAATTTGAAGAGCCGCCGGGTTCATGCAAATGCCGCCGCCTGTTGCAATAATAGCGCTCCTTCCGCAGCCGGAAATTTTGTCAGAAACAAACGTACATGCCGCAGCTTCAGCAGCCTTGAACGCTTCTTCCCCAGACTCGGTATAAATTTCTCTGGCGCTTTTGCCTGTCATGTCGACAATAACCTGGTCAGTATCGTATGTATCAAGGTCAAGTTTTTTTCCAAGAAGGACCGACTGTGATGACTTGCCACAATGTTTGATGCCCAAAAGAATAACAGACTTCATGTTTCAATTATACATATAAATGCGTGAATGTTCAAATATCGGGCAGTTATTCCGACAAAAGCGCAAAAAAAGTGCTAAACAAGTGAGTTGAACAGCGCCTCTACGGATTCTTTTGTGGCTAGAGTTTCAGAAAAAGCGCTGGCAGATCCTGTACATACGGCTTTTTTAAGTGCGGCTTTTCCTTCAAGACCTTCGGACACTGCGCAAAGAAAGCCTGCAATCATGGAATCTCCGGCTCCTACAGAATTAATGCATTTACCTTTTGGGGCATTGCAAAACCAGACTGAACCCGCTTCATCGAGTAAAAGTGCACCGTCTTTTGCAAAAGAAACCAGTACGTTTTTTGCACCCATCTTCTGTAATTTCTGCGCATACGGAACAGCATCTTCTTTGCAAAGAATCTGCGTGTCAAAAAGAGCGCCTAGTTCATGCTGATTCGGCTTAATTAAATAAGGGCCGTACTTAAGTGCCTCAAGCAAAAGCTTCTGTTCGGCATCGACTACGACATTCACGCCCTTTGCTAACAGGCCTGCCATGCAGTCAGCATAGAAAGACTGCGGTACAGAAGGCGGAACACTCCCTGCAAGAACAAGAAAATCACCGCGTGACAGGCCGGCAAGTTTCTCTAAAAGACATTCAACCGCGCCGCCGTCTATACACGGACCGCGGGCGTTAATCTCTGTTTCTTCTGCCGCAGCATTTTGCAAGTTGCCGTCAGTTGTCCTGAGCTTTATGTTAATACGCGACTCGCCCGCTTTAAGCTCAATAAAATCAGTGCAAATCCCCATCAAATCCAGGCGGCGCTCTATCTCGCGGCCGGTAAACCCTGCCGTAAAGCCAAGCGCTGTATTTTTTATTCCAAGATTGGAAAGAACAACAGAAACATTTATTCCTTTTCCGGCAGCAAAAATGCGTTCAGAGCATGTGCGGTTTACTTTTCCGAGTGAAAAATTACTGCAGTCAACAACATAGTCAAGCGAAGGATTAATTGTAAGTGTAAAAATCATGTTCTGCCTCTGCCGCCATTCTACACCAAAAAAGATAAATTTGCTAATATAGGCGAATGGTAAAAATACTGTTTATTTGTCACGGAAATATTTGCCGTTCCACCATGGCTGAATTTGTAATGAAGCATCTTGTAAAACAGGCCGGACTCGAAAACGAATTTTACATAGCGTCAAAGGCCACCAGTACAGAAGAAATAGGGAACCCGCCCCACGCAGGAACACTTGCCAAAATGAGACAAGAAGGAATTCCTGTTTGCAAACATCGCGCGGAACAAATGAATCGAAGCGATTATTCTTCTTACGATTTAATCATAGGAATGGACCGTGCAAATTATGCAAATATACTTCGCATAACCGGCAGCGATCCGCAGGACAAAGTAAAACTGCTGCTTGACTTTACCGACTGTCCGCGCGACATTGCTGACCCGTGGTATACTGGAAACTTTGACAGAACATACGACGATGTACTAAAAGGCTGTACCGCACTTTTGGAACACCTTGCAACTAGTCTTTGAGAAGTTCAAGAATTTTATCAGCAACAAAAACACCGCTTGCAGACGCGTGTGAAAGAGAGTGTGTTACGCCGCTTCCGTCGCCAATGACATAAAGTCCCTTGTAGCGTGTCTCAAGGTTTTCGTCCAGTTCGACTTCCATATTGTAGAATTTTACTTCAACGCCGTAGAGAAGTGTGTCATCGTTTGCTGTACCGGGCGCAATTTTGTCCAAGGCGTGAATCATTTCTATAATTCCGTCCAGAATGCGCTTTGGAAGAACAAGACTTAAATCCCCCGGGTTTGCAGAAAGTGTTGGACGTACGCGGCTTTCTTCAAGGCGTTCTGCATTTGTTCTGCGCCCGCGTTCAAGATCACCGAATCTCTGTACAATTACACCGCCACCCAGCATGTTTGAAAGGCGTGCAATGCTTTCTCCGTAGCCGTTGCTGTCTTTGAATGGTTCTGTAAATGTCTGTGAAACAAGAAGAGCAAAGTTTGTGTTTTCTGTCTTTTTACCGTCGTCTTCAAAACTGTGTCCGTTAACGGTGATAATTCCGTTTGTGTTTTCGTTTACAACAATTCCGTTTGGGTTCATGCAGAAAGTGCGCACATTGTCTTCGAACTTTTCTGTACGGTAAACTATTTTGCTTTCGTAAAGTTCGTCTGTAAGGTGTGAAAAAATAACTGCAGGAAGTTCCACGCGCACACCAAGGTCAACCCTGTTTGATCTGGTAGGAATCTTAAGGTCGCGGCATACTGTTTCCATCCATTTGCTTCCACTGCGTCCTACAGAAACAATGCAATATTTGCATTCATCTGCGTGACCGTCGTGGAATACACGGAATTCGCCGTTTTCTGAAGCCTGTATTTTCTGAACCGGCGTGTTAAAGAAAAACTGAACCTTGTCTTTGAGTTCGTCAAAGATGTTTCTTAAAACCACGTAGTTTATGTCAGTGCCCAGATGCCTTACGCTTGCGTCAAGCAGGAAAAGCTTGTTCTGCATGCATATTTTTTTAAATTTGGTTCCGCCGGTGGAATACATTTTTGTATCTGCGCCGCCGTGTGAAACATTTATGCTATCTACGTAGTGCATAAGTTCAAGTGCTTTTTTCTTGCCGATATGTTCGTGAAGTGTACCGCCAAAGTCGTTTGTAATATTGTACTTGCCGTCAGAAAAGGCTCCGGCACCGCCAAAACCGCTCATTATTGAACAGGTCTTGCATTTTATGCAGGATTTTATCTTGTCGCCGTCAATTGGACACTTGCGGTTCTGCAAGGGAGCGCCTTCTTCAAAAACAGCTACTTTAAGCGAAGGATTTTTGTTTACAAGCTGGTAAGCCGAAAAGATACCGCCGGGACCGGCACCAATAATAATTACGTCGTATTTCATACATTCCCCCAGAAAAAGAAACTGCCCCCAGATTGCTCCGGGGGCAGAACGTTCGGTTTCCCGAACTAAAGGAGAGAGTTTTATCAGCTTTATAAGCTGTTTATAATATACATTACGGCACAAAAAATGTCAAACGTTTTTAAAATAAATTCTTCGGTTATAACATATTTTTATTTTAACTTAAAAAAATAAAAAAAGAAATTGTCCGTTTTGTACAAGAAGAAGATGCCTGTTTTGTGTATACTTTCAGAATAATTTGTACATTCAAATTGGAGGCAGCAAAGTGTCATTTGTTTACGATATTCCCACAAAAGTGTTTTTTGGTGAAGGCCAGGTAGAAAATCTTGGTACACAACTTTCTGTTTACGGAAGCCGCGTTCTTTTGGTTTACGGCGGTGGTTCAATAAAAAAGACAGGGGTTTATGACAAAATTGTTGCACAGATAAAAGGCGCCGGTCTTGAACTATATGAACTTTCGGGAATAGAGCCCAATCCCAAGGTAGAATCTGTAAGGCGCGGAATTGAGATTTGCAAGAAAAACAAAATAGATGTCTGTCTTGCGGCCGGCGGCGGTTCTGCAATGGATGCTTCCAAATTTATTGCGGCCGGTGCCTGCTCTGATGAAGATATATGGACTATTGTTAGCAAAAAGATTCCCGTAACAAAAGCTCTTCCTATTGTAACTGTTCTTACAATTTCTGCTACAGGTTCAGAAATGGATCCGACTGCAGTTTTGAGCAATATGCAGACCAACGAAAAGTCGCCCATGAGTTCGCCGCTGTTTTTTCCAAAGGCATCATTCTGCGACCCGACATTTACCTATTCTGTAGGAGCAAACCAGACCGCCTGCGGTTCCGCCGATATTTTAAGCCACCTTATGGAAGTTTATTTTAACCGCAACCAGAATCTTTTTATGCTGGACAGATGCATGGAAGGAATGATGAAAACTGTTATAAAATATGCACCTCTTGCCATGCATGAACCTGACAATTACGAAGCCCGCGCCAACCTTATGTGGACGTCTTCGTGGGCAATAAACGGTTTTACTTCGGGCTGCAATAAGGCACCGTGGAGCTGCCATCCTGTTGAACATCAGCTTTCGGCATATTACGACATTACACACGGACTGGGACTTGCCATCGTTACACCGCGCTGGATGCGTTATGTTCTTGCCAATGACGATGAACAGGGAAGCCGTGCACAGAAATTCTACGAGTTTGGTGTAAATGTATTCGGAATTGATCCTTCTACAGGAAAAAATCAGGCCGCAGAAATGGCTGTAGAAAAAGTAGAAGAATTTTTCTATTCAAAACTTGGGTTAAAGAAAAGCCTTTCTGAAATTGGTATTGGGCGTGAACATTTTTCTGACATGGCAAAAAAAGCGGCTGAATGCGGCGGCGGTGACTGTGTTAACGGCTGGCAGAAACTGTATGCGGCCGACATAGAAAAGATTTACGAGGCCTGTCTCAACTAGCAAGCAAAGCCGTTTTCTGTTAAAATAGCGTAATAGGGAAGGGCAGCTTCAAAAAAATGGGGCTGACTTAGACTGAATACAAACCGACTGTTTTAACGGAGTGGCAAATTGCTTAACATAAACAACAATACTGCAAACATTAAACGGGAAATTCTTGTAAGAATAGCACGGCTTCAGCTGGAAGGAAAACTCGAAGAGGGCGTTCACTTTATTCCGCGCGAAATGGCACCCCGCAACAAGCCGCCCATGAGATGCTGCATTTACCACGACCGCGAAATCTTAAGAATGCGCACTATTGCCCGTATGGGATGGTCTGTAGAAAACATCGACGAAGAAAGAACGCTTGCTTCTTTTGCAAAGGAAGCACTTGAACGCGAAAAGCCCACGTGGCCAATGCTTACTGTTCTGCACGATGCCTGCAATGCCTGTGTACGCTCGCATTATATGGTAACAAACGCCTGCCAGGCCTGTTATGCACGCCCGTGTATGGTAAACTGCCCCAAAAAAGCAATAAGCATAGACCGCCGTGCACACATCAACGAAGACATCTGCATTAACTGCGGAATCTGTATGCAGAACTGCCCGTACCACGCAATAATAAAAATTCCTGTTCCGTGCGAAGAAGCGTGTCCTGTAGGTGCAATTACAAAAGACGCGTCAGGCCACGAAAGCATTGACTACGACAAATGCATTTTCTGCGGAAACTGTATGCGCGAGTGTCCTTTTGGTGCCATGATGGACAAAAGCCAGCTGGTAGACGTAATAAAGCACATAATGGACGGCAGCAAAAAAATTGTTGCAATGTATGCTCCTTCAATAGCAGCACAGTTCCGCGCAGTTCCGGGGCAGCTCGAAGCAGCTCTTCTTAAGGCAGGATTTGACAAAGTTTGGGAAGTTGCAATCGGTGCAGACATCTGTGCAACAAACGAAGCACATGAATTTGAAGAAAGAATGGCGCGCGGTGACAAAATGATGACGACTTCATGCTGTTCGGCATATGTAAGGGCCGTCAATATACATGTACCGGCACTTAAGGAATGCGTTTCGGCAACAAGAAGTCCCATGCACTACACTGCAGAAATTGCCAAGAAAGCCGACCCCGACTGCATAACGGTATTTGTAGGCCCGTGTCTGGCAAAAAGACGCGAAGGTTTTGACGATGAGCTTGTGGATTACGTTGTTTCTATAGAAGAAATTGAAGCGCTTTTTATAGCAAAGGAAATTGAAGTTCCAAAAATGGATGTTGCAGAAGAAAGCATAATTCCAACAGCAAGCGGACGCAATTTTGCAAAAAGCGGTGGTGTTCTTGAAGCGGTAAAACTAAGGCTCAGTGACGATTCAATTTTGAAACCTGCAAAAATAAACGGTCTTAACAAAGCCGGAATGAAAACTCTCAACATGTACGGAATGATCAACAGCGGTAAGCTCAAACCCCCAAAGGACTGCCCGAACCTTATCGAAGTAATGGCCTGCGAGGGAGGCTGCATTGCCGGTCCTTCAGTAATTACCAATGTAAAAACCGCAGAAATTCAGCTTGAAAAATACGTCGAAAGCGGTGCAGTCAACAAAATAGAAAGCAGACACGAAGACACAAAATGATCCGCCGTACAGGACATGCAGATCTTCCGCTTCATACCGGTACTGTTCCAAAGTGGCTTGCCGACAGAATGCGCGATCTTGGAACACAAATAGTTGAAGCTCTTCTTATTCAATATGGAAAAAAAGAAGTATTGCGCAGGCTGAGCGATCCTCTGTGGTTTCAGTCACTTGGTGCCGTACTGGGAATGGACTGGCATTCTTCGGGAATAACGACCAGCGTAATGTATGCCTTAAAGCGCGGAATAAATGCACGTGCCAGGGAATTTGGTCTTTGCATTTGCGGTGGCCGCGGTAAATATTCCAGGCGCACACCCGAAGAACTTTTGTATCTGAGTGACGCAACCGGAATGGACGGCGATGCACTTGTCAAAGCAAGCAGACTCTGTGCAAAAATAGACAGTACTGCCGTTCAGGATGGATTCCAGCTTTACCAGCACAATTTTATTCTTTCTGATGAAGGAGACTGGGCCGTTGTTCAGCAGGGAATGAATACTGAACAGAAAACTGCGCGTCGCTACCACTGGTGTTCGCAGAACCTCAAGTCTTTTGTAGAAGAACCGCACACGGGTGTTACCGGGGAAAATCGCGGTCTTATTCTGAATCTTACCGACACAAATGCAGGCCCTACAAGAAATTCTATACTGAATCTTTCCAAAGAAAATCCCGACAGAATTTTACGGGAAGTAAAACTTATTGAAAAAACAGATGCCGCGGGGGAACTTGCCTTTAGCGAAGAAGACGGTTCACGCAACTGTATAATGCCTTCGCACCACGAAGTAAAAGCACAGGATGTTGACTTAAAAAGGCTTGGAGGTGTTCTTGCGGCGGCTTACGAAAGTGAACCTTCTGATTTTGAAAGCCTGCTTCTTACTCCAGGGCTTGGACCGCGCACGCTTCAGTCTCTTACACTTGTAAGCGAAGTCATAAACGGAACGCCGTCGCGCTTTACGGATCCGGCCAGATTCAGTTTTGCACACGGCGGAAAAGACGGCCATCCTTTTCCTGTTCCGCTGCGTATTTATGACGAAAGTATACGTATTCTTGGTGATGCGATAGAAAAGTCAAAGCTTGGCTACAAGGACAAGTCTGAATGTATAAATCGTCTGCATAAAACTGCACTTCAAATAGAAGAAAACTGCAGCCCGCAGGCAGATTTTGACGCTGTTATGGAGCGTGAGCGGCGCAATTCACATGAGTGGGGCGGCCGTACTGTCGCTGGAACGGTTTAGATTCTTAACGCGCAAATTCCTGAGTCCACGGTGTGTTGTGAAGAATGTCTGTTACGGCGAGGCGCATTCTTTTGAGTTTTTCTGAGCCGCTTATCTGTGTCTTTTGAATAAAACCTATGTCGTAGTAACCCAGCGCGTTTCCTGCACTGTGCGAAATAAATCCTTCGCGGTAAGGGCCGTTTTCCAAAACTATGCGCGGAACAAGTCCTATGCCCAAACCAAGCGCGGCAAGTGCCATAACGGCTTCGTTTCCTTCTGTTTCTGCGGCGATTACCGGCTTAACGTTGCGGCTTTTTGTCCAGGAGTCAAACCGCTGCCGGGCCAGGCCGGCCTTTGGTAAAATAAGCGGCACTGATGAAACAATATCCTGCGGGCTTCCGCTTACGGTGGTGTAGGGACCTGTTGCACTTGCGGCAAACACGAGCGGGCTTGTCAGAACAGAAATGCAGTCAAATTCGGCACATGCGGCAGACGGAATGGCGGCAACCGCGAGTTCTGCACGTCCTTCCCTTACCGTATTCATTGCAAGAGCCGGGTCCCCTGTTTCTACAGAAAGGTGGATTGCGGGATATTTTTCGGACAAATGTCTTATAAATGGCGGCATTATTGAGTAACAGGCCGTAACGCTTGCAAAAACATGCAGGGTTCCGCCGGGTTCATCGGTTTTTTTTGAAAAATCTTCCATTAACTCACGCTGCCCGTTAACGCACGATTCTGCAAATTCAGCAAATTTCATTCCGGCCGGGGTAAGAATTACTTCACGGTTGTTGCGGTCAAAAAGTACGGCTCCTGTTTCTTCTTCAAGTCTTCCAACAAGGCGGCTCAGGGCAGAAGGGCTTAAGTTAACAATTTGCGCGGCTTTTGCAAAATGAAGTGTTTCTTTAAGGGCCAAAAATGCATTCAGTTCAAAAAAATCCATTCACTGATTTTAAAAGTATTGAAGATATTGGTCAACATAAACCAGCGTACTTCCGAAAATATAAGTGGTTAATTTGTAAAAATTACGCTATAATTTAAGTTGAATTGATTTTGCAGCTTTTTTGGAGGAAATATGAAAAAGAGTATTCTTGCATTCGCGCTTTTTACGGCTGTAACGGCCGCATTTGCTTTGGATTCAGGTTCGTTTACGCCTAAAGGAAGCATTTCTTCCTATACAAAAACGGACTACAATGTAACGTCAAAATTCGGTGACTACTTTCGCTCTGTAAACGAAAAGCATGTTCATGTTTACAGTGCCGACGGTCTTGTTTCTGAAAGTGCAACTTACACTGCACGCGATGAACTTGTAGACAAAATTACATATAAGTATGACGTAAGCCGCAATCTGGTGGAATCAGTTTATTCAGGTGCCGACGGTGTTGTTATCTACAAAACCCAGATTGAATACCAGAGCGACGGTAAAATAAAGAGCGAGTCAGAATACAAGGAAGACGGAACTCTTGCTTCAAAAACAATTTACAAATACGAAGACGCAAAAGTTACTGAAAGTTTTTATGACGGTGAAGGAAAACTTCTTTCACGCATAATCACAATTCTTGGCGAAAACGGCAAACCTGCAGAAGAAAAACAGTATTTTGCAGACGGAAGCCTTTCTCTTAAAAAAGTGTATACATGGCTTGATGCAGTAACTGTTTCTTCAATCGAAGAATTTGACGAGACAGATAGTTTTGTAAAAAAGCACGTTTACCGTTACGACGAGTCCGGGGCTTTGAGCGAAGTTCAGACTTACAATGCTTCAAATGTTCTCTGCACACGCGAAATTTACAAAAATGATTCTTTGGGAAATCCTGTAAGAATAAGTGTATACGCTGTTGCAGAAAAATTCGGTGCGACTGTAAATGAACTTCAGTCAATTTCTGAATTTGCATACAAAGATACATCGGCTGCAAAATAAACTTGTTTGGCGCGCAAAAAAATTGCTGGACAAAAATAGTATAATTGAACTTATTGAACACCGCAGTGAATACCGTGTGGATTTGCAAAAAAAAGCCCGCGCGCTCTGCGATGACTGTTACGGAAAGAAAATTTTTTTGCGCGCTCTTATTGAAGTTACAAACTGTTGCGTCAGAAACTGTTACTACTGCGGAATACGCGCGCAGAATTCTTTTGCACAAAGATATAGGCTGACAGACGAAGAGATTCTGGAATGCTGTAACAAAAGCAACGCGCTTGGTTTTAAAACATTTGTTCTTCAGGGCGGTGAAGATGCTGCCTTTAGCGAAGAACGCGTCTGCGGATTAATTGAAAAAATAAAGATTGCACATCCTGACTGCGCAGTGACACTTTCTTTGGGCGAGCGGCCTTACAAAACCTTCCGTGCGTGGAAAGAAGCCGGAGCCGACCGCTATCTTTTACGGCATGAAACTGCCAGTCCAAAATATTATGAGTGTCTTCACCCGAAGGAACAGAAACTCTCTGCAAGAAAAGAATGTCTTTTTAATTTAAAGTCGCTTGGGTTTCAGACAGGCTCGGGTTTTATGGTCGGCTCCCCTTTTCAGACAGTGCAGAATCTGGCCGATGACATTATGTTTCTTCAGGATCTGAATCCGCAGATGATTGGCATAGGTCCTTTTATTCCGCACAGGGACACACCGTTTGCGCATTTTGCAGCCGGAAGTACAGAACTTACACTTTTTTTGATTTCACTGTTGCGCACTATTTTTCCCAATGCGCTTATTCCGGCAACAACTGCTCTTGCAACTTTAAGCAGCACAGGTCATGAAGACGGAATTCTTTCGGGTGCAAATGTAATTATGCCGAATGTTTCTCCTCTTTATGCGCGACAAAAATATGAACTGTATAATAATAAAAAACATGACGGTGACGAAGCTGCGGAAAATCTTGCACTGTTAAAAAATAAAATTTCGGGGATTGGATACGAGATTGTCAGTGAAGTGGGAAATTATATTCCGCCTGATAAATACAGGAGCGTTAGATAAAAATGTATGATGTTAAGTCTGCACGTGCAGAAGATTTTATAAATGATGAAGAAATTCTTGATACGCTGAATTATTCTGCAAAACACAAAAGTGACGCGCCTTTGATAAAATCTATTCTTGAAAAAGCCGCGCTCTGTAAGGGTATAAGTCACCGCGAGGCTGCTGTTCTTTTGGACTGCGATATTCCCCAGCTGAATGACGAAATAAAGGCACTGGCAAAAAAAATCAAACTGCGTTTTTACGGAAACAGAATTGTTCTTTTTGCGCCGCTTTATCTTTCTAATTATTGCATTAACTCGTGCACTTACTGCCCTTATCATGTTCACAACAAACACATAGGCCGCAAGAAATTGACACAGGAAGAAATATACCGTGAAACAATTGCACTGCAGGATTTGGGACACAAGCGGCTTGCACTCGAAGCAGGTGAAGATCCTGTAAACAATCCGATTGAATATATTCTTGAAAGCATAAATACAATTTATTCCGTAAAGCACAAAAACGGTGCGATAAGACGCGTGAATGTAAACATAGCGGCAACTACACACGAAGAATACAAAATGCTTAAGGATGCGGGAATCGGAACATACATTCTTTTTCAGGAAACATACAACCGTGCTGCCTACAAAACTCTGCATCCGGCCGGACCAAAAAGCGACTACGACTGGCACACACAGGCAATGGACCGTGCAATGGAAGCCGGAATAGATGATGTTGGAATAGGAGTGCTTTTTGGACTGAATCTTTACCGCTATGATTTTACAGGCCTTTTAATGCATGCCGAACATCTCGAAGCCGCAAAGGGTGTTGGTCCGCATACGATAAGTGTTCCAAGAATACGCGCAGCAGACGGAATTGATCCTGCGTCTTTTCCTGATGCAATTGATGATGAAACGTTTGCAAAAATTGTTGCGGTAATAAGAATTGCTGTTCCATATACGGGAATGATTGTTTCTACGCGCGAGTCACAGAATACAAGGGAAAAAATTCTTGAACTAGGAGTTTCCCAAATTTCGGGCGGTTCAAGAACAAGTGTTGGCGGTTACTGCGAAAGTGAACGACCCGGTGACACAACACAGTTTGACGTAAGCGACACGCGTTCCCTTGATGAAGTTGTTGCATGGCTTATGGAACTGGGGTATGTTCCGAGTTTTTGTACAGCCTGTTACAGGGCAGGGCGAACCGGTGACCGTTTTATGCAGCTGGTAAAATCAGGTCAGATTGCAAACTGCTGTCACCCGAATGCGCTTATGACACTAAAGGAATATCTTGAAGATTATGCCTGTGACAAAACAAAAGTGCTTGGTGAAAAATTGATTGAATGCGAGCTGAATAAAATTCCTGACGAAAAAATTCGTGAGCGCGCAAAAACTTACATTCGTGAAGAGGCCTTCGGTAAGCGCGACTTCAGATTTTAAGGAACAATACATATAGAGATTTATTTGTTAATGACAGTTAAAATGCGCGAAGGAGGACGAAAAAATGCAGACACCGGATTCGATGAGAATTGCTATAGGAATTTTCGGGCGCACAAACAGCGGCAAATCTTCTTTGCTGAATGCAATTGCGGACCAGAACTTTTCGATTGTTTCTGACAAAAAGGGAACAACGACCGATCCCGTAAGAAAAGCCATGGAACTTTCCGGAACCGGCGCGGTCTTATTTACAGATACAGCCGGTTTTTGCGATGACGGTGAACTTGGCGTACTGCGCGAAGAAAAGACACTGCAGGTTCTGGACAAAAGCGATGTTGTGCTTGCGGTATTTTCCTGCGAAGAAACAAATTTTGACTGGGTAAAAAAAATATCCGGCAAAGGAAAAAAGCTGATTTGTGTTCTTACCAAAACAGATTGCGCAGACAGCAAAGAAATTGAAGACGCGAAGAAAAGAATCTTTTCGGTTACACAAACTGAACCTGTTCTGTTCAGCGCGGTAACAAAAAAAGGCCTTTCCGAACTTGTAAAAAAAATCGGTGAAGCCGCGCATCACGGTCATGAAGAAGAGTTTGCGTTAACGCACGGTTTGTGCAAAAAAAATGATACTGTTCTTCTTGTAATGCCGCAGGATATTCAGGCTCCGAAGGGACGGCTTATTCTTCCGCAGGTACGTGTAATGCGCGAACTGCTCGACAAAAAATGCATTGTAGTTTCGTGTACCGGTGACACTTTGGAACAGACGCTTTCTTCTTTGTGTAAAGCACCACAACTGATTATAACCGACTCACAGCTTTTTTCAAAAGTGCATGAGTTGTGTCCAAAGGAAAGTAAGCTTACATCTTTTTCAATTTTAATGGCGGCCGAAAAAGGAAACATAGATGATTTTATAAAAGGCGCTGCTGTTCTTGACAATTTGTGTTCCGAAAGCCGCATACTTATTGCAGAAGCGTGTACGCATGTTCCGCAGAAAGAAGATATCGGGCGTGAAAAAATTCCGGCCCTGCTCAGAAAAAAATGTCCCAGTGTAAAAATAGATTTTGTACGCGGAACAGATTTTCCTTCATCACTTGTGAACAGCGACGGAAGTGCACGCTACAGTTTGATAATCCACTGTGGTGCATGCATGTTTAACCGCGAATATGTTCTGCAAAGACAGGCCGCCGCAAAAAAAGCCAAAATCCCAATGACAAATTACGGAATAGCAATTGCAAAACTAACAGGCATTCTGTCTGATGTTTTTGTAAATTGAACAGCGCCCCAGTCCGATAAAATAGTATGAGAGTATTTTTAAGAAGATTTGTTTTATTAACCGCATTTTTTGCAACAGAATTATTTTGTTTTTCACAGAGCCAGCCGCAGACGCAAAGTACCGAATTGCGTTATCATGGTAACGGAAGTTACATGCTGGTTGAACGAACAGATTTGCGTCGTTACGATAACGGGCGGTACACGGGTCTTGTAAGCCGCGAAGTGCGTTCGTTTATTGCACAGTCATCTTCTCCTGAATATGCTGCTCCCGGCGACACTTACTACGATGGAAGTTTTTATATTATCGAAGCGACAAAAAGAAATTCCCACGATGTAAAAATGGGAATCAACGAGTCAATTCCGTCTTCATTCAGAATTACTTCTGACGGTGAACTTGTAATGATAGAAGACAACGGTTACCCAAGCTTCAGAAGTTTTCCTGCTTTTACAAAACAAAAAATTCGTCCAGGCGACAAATGGCAGGCAAAGGCTGAACGCGCAGTCGATCCTCTCAACAAAGGCACCGTTACAAAAATGCCCATTTATGTAGAATACCAGTATCTGCGCGACGATGTGTTTAACGGAGAAAAAGTTTTTGTACTTTCTGCAAAGTGGGCAACGCGTTACGGAATTTCTTATATTGATTTTGCAGGCGATGCACAACTCAAATCTGCATTAGGAAGTCACAGTGCAACAATGTTCGTAAGTGCGGCTACAGGAAATGCGCTTGTTGTGAGAGATGCTGTTGACGAAACTTTTGAATATGCAGACGGGAACAAAATTTCTTTTAAAGGAACAATTTCATTGTTTACACATTATCCGCCGGCGGTAGACAGGGACGGTCTTATTCGCTCTCTTGCGCGCATTGCAGATGTGAAAGATGCGGCTGCGAATAAGGGTTCTGAAAGCAACGGCGGTGGTAAAAAAAGTTCCGGCGGTAAATCTAAAGACGCATCCGATAGTACAGACAGCGCTGTCGCCGGCTCGTCTTCTGCAGGAACTTCAGGTACAAAACAACCCGGCCGCACAAAACCCAAAATTGAATCTTCTGTGTCAAAGAGTATGACTGTAGACGAAACGCCGGCCGGGCTGCGTCTTACGATAAAGAATTTGCAGTTCAAACCCGACAGCGCGCAGCTTTTACCCGGAGAAGAAGAGCGGCTTGACCAGATTGCGCAGGTTTTGAAACAGGCGCGTGAACAAATGTTTTTGGTAGAAGGACATACGGCAAGTGTAGGTTTTGCAAGCGGTGAAATGAAACTTTCAAAAGAGCGTGCACATGCAATAGCCGAGGCACTTGTCCAAAGAGGAATTCCTGCGCAGAAGTTTATCTGCAAAGGTAGCGGAGGAACAAAACCGATCGCCGACAATTCAACTCCCGAAGGAAAAGCCCTGAACCGCCGTGTAGAAATAACAATCCTGGAGTAAATGCGGAATCTGTTAACCACTTGTCACAAAATACAACCAGTTATCTCAAAAAATATTGCGACCTTTAAAATTCCCTGTATACTGAATGCATAATTTATTTTATGTATTTCAGGGGGAAGTATGAAAAAGAAATTTTTTATTTTATTTACGGCGGTGTTTATTTTTTCGGCTCAGATTTTATTTGCTCAGGAAAATGATTTAAAACGTTTTTCATTTGGTGGAATTTGGAGGGCAGACAGTCTGCGCTCGTCCGGTGGTACAGAATTTGGAGTTACGATTTCGCCGGGAAATTTTGTTGTAAGAAATTATATTTTGGTAGAGGGTCTGGGGCTTCATAAAACTGAATTGTATGGCGGAGGATTTTCGGTTGCTGACAAAATTCAATTGGGAGCAAAAATCGATTTGGGAAATACTTCTGTTATTTCGTATGGTTTTGCTCAGGTTGGAGGAATGCTTTTTTCTACAAGCCAAAATGGAATATTTGAAAATCCTGTTTTTATTGAATTTTCTTTAGGTGGTGGCTTTGAATTTCTAATCAAAAATAATTTTTCATTTTTAGTTGAATATGGTGGCGGTGGATATATTCCTTCAACAAAAAATAAATTTTCCGGTCAGGGATTTCAAGTGCTTGTGCTCGGATGCCGAAACTATTTTTAGATATGAAAACTTCTATTATTTTGGATGAATCGTTAAAGGTTCCGTTTGCAGAGATTCATGCGCAGAGTGTAACAAGCGAAATTTCACGGCTTAAAGAATTGATTGAAAATGATTTTGTTCCGTTACGACTTTGCGGTTATGACAAAGATTTTGCAGTAAAACTTTTGCCTTCGCAAATAATGTGCATCTACAGTGTAAATAAAAAAGTGTATGCCCAGACAAAAGATGCAATTTTTGAAATTAAGCAAAGACTTTACGAAATTGAAGAACTTATTCCGCAGTTGGGTTCAGACAAATTTATACGCATCTCAAATTCAGAAATAGTGAATTTTGATTTTGTAGAAAAATTTGATATGAGCTTAACTGGAACAATCGGTCTTCATTTTAAGAACGGCGAACGGACTTTTGTTTCGCGCAGGTATGTAAAAAAAATCTGCACTTCGCTTGGTTTAAAATAATATTTATAGGAGAAAAAAATGAAACAGATATTCAAGAGAATTTTTATTCACGGAATGTTGGCGGGTGCAATTTTAATTTCTATATCTTCTATAATTGCATTAATAATTTGTGTAATAAACGGAAGTGAGGAATTTATTCCGACTGCACCTGCAATGATAAACGTATATGGTTCTGAAGTAAAAGCTGTAGTTATAGAATATGTTTTACTGACGGTATTTGGTTTTGTATATGCTGCTGCAAATGAGAGCTTTAAGATTGATTCGTGGAGCCTCACAAGAGCAACAGTCGTTCACTTTACAATTATTTTTTCTGCATATATTGTGATTGCCTGGTTCTGCTATTTTATTCCACATAAGTTGAGCGCAGTTTTTATTCAGGCCGATGTATTCATTTTCAATTACATACTTATTTGGATTGGAATTTATTTTAACCAGTTGGCTGCAGTAAAAAAAATTAATTCAGCAATTTCTGCGGAAAAGTAAAAGTATTTACAAATGGCTTTAACAGTTTCTTAAAATCATAACGCTTTTTGCAGACAGGGTTAAATTTTGTAAATCGTTAGGGTTGTAATTTGCGCCGGAAATCATGTCTTTGTAATTCTGAAAATCTTTTGGCAGAACAGAAATTGTTTCTTCTTTTGAGGAATTGTTGAAAATTCCGATAACTTTTTCTTTTAAGTTATTCTGGTCATCGTAAAAATTTCTTTCAAAAACAAACTGTTCATTTTTAACAAGCAGTTCAACATAATTTCCTTTTTGAATTGCATTTGAGCTCATTCTGATTTTTGCAAAGTGCGAAATTGCATCTGCTAAAAAACCTGCATCAAATTGAGGAATCAAATCTGCTTTTGGTTCTGCAAACGGCATAAGGGCTGGACGCAAATCTTCATCTCCGGAATTATTTCGTTTTCCGTAAAGTGCAAATTCACTTCCGTAGTATATTGAAGGAATTCCCGGGACTGTAAACAAAAGTGCGTAAATCATATACAAATCGTCTTTTGGATTTTTGATAACGGATGCAACTCTGTCTATGTCGTGGTTGTCCAAAAAATTGTAAAGAGGCGCAAATTTGTAACATCCCGAAGAACTATCGAATTCGCGTTTTAAATTATATGAAATGTCAAAAAAATTATTCTGGTCAACGCTTGCAAAAATAGAACGGTACAGCTGATAGTTTGTAACAGAATCAAGTCGGTTGCAGGAAACCCAGTCGTTGTAATTTCCGTGAACAACTTCTCCCGTAAGCCAAAAGTTTTCTTTTAAATTTCTTGTAAACTGTGAAATTTCTTCTATAAAAGTTTTATCAAGAACATCTGCTGCATCAAAACGTAGGCCGTCAATTTTGAATTCTTCAATCCAGAATTTAACTGCACCAAAAATATGATTTTTAACATCCCGGTTTTTCAAATTCAGTTTTATTAAATCGTAACAGCCTGCCCAGCCTTCATAAGAAAAATTATCGCCGTACGGACTTTTGTTTGAAAAATTTATGTTCAAGTACCAGTCTTTGAATTCAGAATTGAATCCTTTCTGCTGCAAATCTTTGAATGCAAAAAAATCTCTTCCGGTGTGGTTAAAAACTGCATCAAGAATTATAGAAAATCCTTTTTGATGCGCACATTCAACAAATGCTTTGAACTTTTCATTGTTGCCGAGCCGTCTGTCGACGTGATAATAATCGATTGTGTCATAACCGTGTTTCGTAGATTCAAAAATTGGACCCAGATAAATTGCGTTGCAGCCAAGTTTTTTTATTCTGTCCAAATCACCGGCAAAAGTTTCAAAAAAGTTTCCCGCGCATTGTGTAAAATTATTCTGCTTTGGACAGTTCCCCAATCCAAGCGGATAAACATGGTAAAATATTTTGTCTGAAAAAATTTCTTTTTGATATAAATTCATGTTGTTTCTCCTATCCGGTTAATCTGCAAATCCGTAAACTGCGCTGTGAATTATCTGGTAAATTGTTTTTTCATCATCAGGAATCTGTTTTTTTGCAATCATCATTGAAGTAGAAATTACGATGTTATGAAACATTTCGCTGTAAAGAATTTCTTTTGAACGCATATTTCCGAATTCATTTGCAGACAGAATAAAAAATTCCTTATAAATATTTCTGATTTTATAAATCTTTTTTTTATAAACTTCGCGTTCTTCGGAATCTTCAGGACTGTTTAAAAGCGACAGATGAAGCGAAAAATAATCTTTGTTTTGCTTTGCAAACTGAATTTCGGTTTTTAAAACTTTTGTAAGCGATTTGATAAAATCATGTTCGTAAAGCAAAGCTTCCTTAATAGAAGAAATCAATTCGTTACCGTAAGTATCTGTAATATATTCCAGAAGTCCTTTTTTGTTTGTAAAATAATAATACAAAGTTGGTTTTGTAACTTTTGCTTTTTCGCAGACTTCCTGAACAGAAACCGCGTTGTATCCTTTATAAGCAAACAATTCAGTTGCAATACGTGTAATTCTTTCTTTATTATCAATGTCGTTATATACCATGCGGTATACTATATACTAAACGGTATATAAAGTCAAGGAAGGGGTATCAGATTTGTTAGGGGGAGTGGGACGTATGAAATGCCGAATATTTTCAATTAGCCTAAATTTCCTTCAATGCCTTAGTTACTTCGCTTTTTACATGCATTTTTATTGTTGTTCTTATAGTGTTTGTAACTTTTTCTGCTATGATTTCTGCCAATTCATCACGAGTTTGTTCAATCACATTTTGAGGTGAAGAATCTTCTGCAAAAAGTTGTGATGAATCTATTTTTAAAACTTCTGCAATTTCATCTATTGTTTCTGGAGGAGGAAAAACTATTCCTGTTTCTATATTGCTGATATAGTTTACACCTTTTCCAATTTCGGTGCTCAAGGTTAATTGGTTTATTCCTTTTTGTTTTCTTAAGTATTTTAAATTTTTTATAAATAATTCTCTAATGTTATTCATACCTTCATTGTGACATCGAATTAAATAATACTTTTACGAGAATACAGTGAATACTAGAATTAGGATATTGAAATTCACGTTAAAAACGTTTAGAATTAACTATATTACAATGAATGTCTATGTCTAAAACCAAGAAAATAACGGAAAAACAGTGTGATAATATTCAAGTAAAATCTCGTACCCGTGTGGCAAATCACGGTGAAGTCTTTACTGCAGAACGTGAAGTAAAAGCTATGTGTGATTTGGTTCTGGATGAATGCAATCGTATAGAAAGTCGTTTTTTGGAGCCTGCCTGTGGAAACGGGAATTTTTTAGCAGAAATTCTCGGCCGCAAATTAAGATCAGTTAAACGGCTTTACAGGAAAAATTTAAATGATTTTGAACAGTATTCTTTTTTGGCTGTTTCAAGTATTTACGGCGTAGAATTGCTGGCAGACAACGCAAAAGAATGTCGTGAACGTTTATTTCTCCAATATAAAAAATTTTATAAACAAACTATAAAAAAAGAAATTCCGGCGGAACTGGAAAATTGTATTAAATTTATTCTTTCAAAAAATATTCTTTGCGGGAACGCGCTCACGTTAAAACAAGTGGATAAAAACCAAAAAGACTTGGAGCAGCCGATTGTTTTTGCAGAATGGTCATTTGTTCAACCCGGAATGGTTAAACGCCGTGATTTTCGATTGGACGTTCTTTTGGCAAAAGAAGATATTAGGAAATCTACGCCTGACCTATTTGATAATTCGCCAATGGATAAAAATTACTGGATGCCGGATCCTGTTTCTAAAGAATTAATTCCTAAACCTATAAAAGAATTTCCAATATGCAATTTTCTTGAAGTAGGAGACCAGGAATGAAAGATGTAATTTTTGATGAACAAAAACAGACAGAGAAATCCTCTTATAATCCTGACGTTTTAAGTTGTTTGGCAAATTTAAGCAACGATGAAGTTTTTACTCCTCCTGAAGTTGCAAATGCAATGCTGGATATGTTGCCGCAAGAAATCTTTTCTAACAGGAATGTAAAGTTTCTTGATCCAGCATGTAAAAGCGGTGTTTTTCTTCGTGAAATTGCAAAACGCCTTCTTGTTGGCCTTGAAAAAGAAATACCTGATTTACAGGAAAGAGTTACTCATATTTTTAAGAAACAATTATTTGCGATTGCCATAACCGAACTTACAAGTCTGCTTTCCAGAAGAAGCGTTTATTGTTCAAAAGATGCAAGCGGAAAATACAGCGTAACAGAATTTGAAAACCCTGAAGGAAATATTTTTTACAAGCCGGCAAAACATTTATGGATAAACGGAAAATGTCTTCATTGCGGTGCCAGTCAAAAAGAATATGGCGAAGAACAAAGACAAGGTCTTGAAACTCATGCCTATCAGTTTATTCACAATGCAATACCTGGAGAATTAGAAAATATGAAATTCGATGTAATTATAGGAAATCCTCCGTATCAATTGAGTACAGGAGGATCTAAAGCGCAGTCTGTTCCTATCTATGATAAATTTGTTTTTCAAGCAATAAAATTAAAACCTCGATATTTAACAATGATTATACCAGCACGTTGGTACGCCGGCGGTATGGGCCTTGATAAATTCAGAAAAGAAATGTTATCAAAAAATAGACTAAAAACTCTTGTGGATTTTCCGAATGCAGAAGAATGTTTTCCCGGCATTCAACTAAGAGGCGGATGCTGTTATTTTTTATGGGAAAAGGATTATTCAGGTAAATGTCATTATACAAATATAATTGATAATTCAAAAAATATATCATACAGAAATTTATCTGATTATGAAATATTTATTCGTTATAATCAGTCTACAAATATAATTGAAAAAATTAAAGACAAAACTTCTGAAAATTTATGTGACTTAGTTTCTTCAGTATCTCCTTTTGGATTTGGAACATCAGAAAGAGGAGATACGAATAAATTTGATGGATGTTATTCTTTATATACAAGTCAAGGAATATTTTATATTAAAAAAAACAAAATCAAAACAAATATATCACTTGCTGATTCTTATAAAGTGATGATTACTCGTCCTATTTCTGGAAATATGGAAATTCCTCCATTCAAAGTAATAGCTTTAATAAAAACATTAAGACCTCGAGAAGTATGCACTCATACTTATTTAACTATTGGTTCGTTCAAAAAAGAAATAAACACGCATAATTTAGAAAAATATCTGAATACAAGATTTTTAAGATTCTTATTAGTACAAAGTCTTTCTGGATTAGATATTTCAAAAGAGAAGTTTAGGTTCGTTCCTCTTCAAGATTTTACATCTTCTTCCGATATCGACTGGTCAAAGACAATTCCAGAAATAGACACACAACTTTATAAAAAGTATGAACTTTCTGAAGAAGAAATCAAGTTTATCGAATCAATGATCCGTCCAATGGAGTAAGTTCGTGTCTTTATTTTCCAAACAAATAGCTGTGCGTTCCTGTATCGACAAGTGTCAGAATCAATTTTATTCCGTCTTTTTTATAACTTCCAGATCTTTCCACATCTTATCAAGATTGTCATATCCCTTATATTTTTCTGGATGGGCAATTATGTCATTGGATTCTGCAACTGCCAAGAGTAATTCTTTTGTAGGTTTGTATTCAACTTCTTTTTCTTTAGGAGGATATTCTACTTTAAATGGAAGTCCCCGTCTCAAAATCGACTGCCTGCAAAAAATATTTACGGCTTCAGAAAGTGACATTCCGAGTCCGTTAAAAATTTCTGTAGCCTGTTTTTTTACACTGGAATCTATCCTGATATTTGTTGAAACAGTGCTCATAATTTGCCTCCATTTTATATTATCTATTCAAAATTTAATACAAATAGTACCAGTTGTCAATCAAAATATCATTTTTATGGAGTAATTTATGTCAAAACAAGAGTTTTTTCCACCTAGACCAAAATCAAAACCAATTATTTATGCTTACTCAGATTCTCGTTTTCCGGGAATGCTTAAAATCGGTTATACAGAGCGTCCTATTGAAATCCGCATGAAGGAGCATTACCCGACTCTTACTCCCGGAGAATCATGGAAAGTTGAATATATAGAAAGTGCCATTCGAAATGACGGCTCAGTATTTATGGATCACGAGGTTCACAATGTTTTGAAATATTGGGGAATTAATCCGGTTCGTACAGAAGACAATAAACAGAGTGAATGGTATCGATGCAGTGTTGATAAATTAAAAAATGCAATAACTGCTGTTAAACTTAAGAATTTGAATTTAAAACTTAGAGGTGCAACTTTTGAACCACGTCCGGAACAGAAAGCTGCAGTTGATAAAACATATTCTTATTTTGAACAAATCGAAAACGAAAAAAATAAATCAATTTTACCAAAATCATTTGTTCCCAAATTCCTATGGAATTGTAAAATGCGTTTTGGAAAAACATTTGCTTCTTATCTGCTTGCAAAAAAAATGAATTGTAAAAGAGTTCTTGTTCTTACATTTAAGCCGGCTGTTCAGACTGCATGGCAGGAAGACCTTCAGAATCATATTTATTTTGAAGATTGGCAGTTTGTAAGCCGTAATGGAATGTCTTATGAAGACTGTGATAAAAATAAACCAATTGTTTGTTTTGGAAGTTTTCAGGATTTTTTGGGAACAAATGAAAATGGCGGTATAAAAGCACGCAATGAATGGGTCCATACAACATATTGGGATTTAGTTATTTTTGATGAATATCACTTTGGAGCATGGCGTGAAAATGCAAAAAAACTTTTTGAACAGGAAGATGAAGAGAATCTTGATGGTTTTGATTCAGAAAAATATAACAGGGAAGAAGCCGGCAATGTTCAGAATGAAACTTCTCTTCCTATTTCAACAAAACGATATTTGTTTTTAAGCGGAACGCCATTCCGTGCATTGAATAGCGGTGAATTTATTGAAGAACAAATTTACAGCTGGACTTATTCTGATGAACAGAAAGCAAAAGAAATTTGGCCTGAAACTATATTCAATGTTGAAATAAACAAAAATGCTCCTAATCCATATGCAGCACTTCCACGTATGGTTATGATGACATATCAGATTCCTGACAGCATTAAAGAAATAGCAAAAGGTGGGGAATTCAATGAATTTGATCTGAATAAATTCTTTAGTGCTGACGGAACAGGAGAAGATGCTCAATTCAAATTGAAGGAACACGTTCAAAAATGGTTGGATTTAATTCGCGGGGCTTATCTTCCGTCAACAATAGATGACTTAAAACTTGGTTCAAATAAAAAGCCTCCTATGCCGTTCAGCGATACGCGTTTACTGAATGTTCTTTCTCATACAGTATGGTTACTACCTGGAGTTGCATCCTGTTTTGCAATGGCGAATCTTCTTAAAGAAAAACAGAATGTATTTTTTCATGACTACAAGATAATTGTCTGCGCTGGAACAGGTGCCGGAATCGGCTCAGAAGCCCTTAAACCGGTACAGGAAAAAATGGATAATCCTCTGGTTACAAAAACAATTACCCTTTCCTGTGGTAAATTAATGACTGGTGTAACTGTAAAACCCTGGACGGGAATTTTTATGCTTTGTAATTTGAAAAGCCCTGAAACCTATTTTCAAAGTGCATTCCGTGTACAGAGTCCTTGGGAAATAAAAAATGAACTGGGGCAGTCCGTCATTATGAAACGGGAGTGTTATGTTTTTGACTTTGCGCTGGACCGTGCATTAAAACAAATCAGCGATTATAGCCGCAACTTGAATACAGATCCATTAAAAGATAATCCACAGAAACTTGTTGAAGAATTTATTTTATTTCTTCCGGTTCTAGCGTATGACGGCTCAACAATGAAACAGATTTCTGCAAGTGAAATTCTTGACATTGCAATGAGCGGAACATCTGCAACACTTCTTGCCAAGCGCTGGGAAAGTGCTCTGCTTGTAAATGTTGATAACGAAACTTTAGCTCGCCTTATGGCAAATCCTGAAGCAATGGATGCGTTAATGAGAATAGAAGGTTTTAGAAATCTTAACAGCGAGATAGAAACAATAATCAATAAAAGTGAAAGTGTAAAAAAAGCAAAGAAAGAAAAAGAAGGAAAAATGACTCAGAAAGAAAAAAGAGAACTTTCCGAAGAAGAAAAAGATTATAAAAGCAAACGAAAACAAATTCAGGAAAAATTGATTAAATTTGCAACTCGGGTTCCGGTTTTTATGTATTTAACAGATTTCAGAGAATTTTGCTTAAGAGATGTTATTACCCAACTTGAACCTGAACTCTTTAAAAAAGTAACAGGTCTTACCGTAAAAGATTTTGAGTTACTTGTTAGTTTAAATGTCTTTAACGGCCCTGTTATGAACGATGCAATTTTCAAATTCCGTTGCTATGAAAATTCAAGTTTAAATTATACAGGAATTAATCGCCATGAGGAACTCGATAAATATATCGGAGGGTTTGATACAGCAATAACTGTGCAGGAATTTGAAAATTTAAAGTAATTGTATTTTTTACACCAACTCAATTACGCGCTTTTTTAGTTCTTCAAAAGGTTCGTCAAACGGTTTGAATGTTCCGGGTTTGTTTAGTTTTGACGTGCCGCCTTTTTCAAGATGGTCACGCATTCCGTCTTTGTTTAGCCAGTAATAAATTCCCCAGTGTTCAAAATCCCATTCGCTATTGTAATCGTAGCATTCGTAGTCAATGCAATAAAGTTCGCCACTGCTTGTGTAAATAAAATTTGTCGGAAAGTAGTCAACGTGAATTCCGACTTTTTTAAACCGCCTGCTCATATCAAGAATTTGCCTGAAATGATTTTCTGTAAGTCCATCTTTGCAGAATGTACCGCGAGTTGCAAGAGTTGCGGCAGTTTCTCCCTGAATATATTCTTTTACAAGGTAATGATTTTTTTCATCAAATTCAAAAAGTTTTGGAATTCCTTTGCCTATTTTTGACATACGCTCGTAACAATATTTTTCGCCGTTGAAAATTTCAAGTGTCTTTTGGGGATCTTCTGTTTGTTCATTCATTTTTTTTAAGACAAACTGCGAATTATTTTTTTCAACAAGATATGCTGTTCCGGTTTTGCCCTGTCCAAGTGTTTGTATAATTTCGTAACCAAATAGGTTTTTCATAAATCAAGTTTATAATGAAAGTCAGAGTGACGTCAAGATTAAATTTATCTAAAGAATTTAACAGATTTGGTTAATGCAATTTGATAATGTCTCAAAAAACGGTGACTATGGTCTTGAAGATAACCCGGAATATACAAAGAACAATTCAAGAAATCACAACTGTAGTAAATCAATTTGAAAATTATGCTCAAGAAGTAAAATTAAACAAAAATACAACAGATTATATAAAAAAGGTTTTAATTCAAAATAAAATATAATTTTAAATCTCAAATAATCACTAATTCTGATTGGTAAAAAAGCTTGGTTCAATAAAACAAAAAGAAATCACAGAAGTAAAAAATGTAATAAAAGAAATGCTTGTTGATTGAATAAAATATGATCTTTGCAAAAAGCCCTAATTCGTGGTATAATAGAACCACAAGGAGGTTGCCTATGCCACAAATTATGCCTATCAGAGATTTAAAAAACACAGCGGAAATTTCAGCAATTTGTCATGAAAAAAATGAACCAATTTTTATTACAAAAAACGGTTATGGTGATATGGTTTTAATGAGTATGGAAACATATGAAAAAGCCCTTTATTTAAGTAATATTTACGGAAAACTAGAAGAAGCAAAAGACGATATAAAAAATAAAAGATATTCTTCCGTAGAAGATGCTGTTTCAAGAATCAAGGAAAAACATGGCTTATAATGTTCATATTACTAGTAAAGCGGAAAAAGATTTGGATGATATTGTAACTTATATTTCAGAAGAATTAAAAAATCCAAAAGCTGCCAGTAGAATTCTTGAAGAGTTTTTGGAAGAAAAAGTAAATATTTCAGATAATCCGTATATGTATCCGTTAAGTTTTGACGCCAGATTGCAAGCAGAAGGATATCATAGATTCATATTTCATAGAAATTATGTTGCTCTATATTTAATTGATGAAACAGAAGAAAAAAATAATGTTTGGATAATGAGAATTTTTAATGGAAAGATGAATTATCCTAAACTAATATAAAGTATATTGCATTTATTTTTCACAATCTTTTTTATATATTGAAAATTTTTCCTTTAAAAGATAGAATAAACTAATGAAACTAAAACAAAAAGTTATTTATTACAAAGATGAACTTAATGACGAGTTTGCCTTTGATAACATAAAGCCTCGCAAAATCGGTGCTGAATACAAATACGTTTACAATTCAATTTGGAAAAAGTTTACGCGTTTTTTCTGGTACAGAATTTTTGCTTTTCCGATTGCGTTTTGTTATTTAAAACTTGCATACAGACATAAAATTGTAAACCGAAAATTAATCAAGCAGGCAAAAAAAACTGCATTTTTTCTTTACGGAAATCATACGCACAATATGTGTGATGCCCTTATTCCGACAATGGTTTCTGTCCCAAAAAGCGTTCATGTAATTGTTCACCCGAATAATATTTCAATGCCGGTACTAGGCGCAATAACTCCAAGTCTTGGTGCAATTCCTCTTCCCGACGACATGGAATCTACGCACAACTTTTTAAAATGCATCGAAACCCGTGTACGCCAGAAAAAAGTAATTACAATTTATCCCGAAGCGCACATCTGGCCGTTTTACACAAAAATCAGACCGTTTACATCCCTTTCGTTCCGGTATCCGGTTCAATATGAAGTTCCGACTTTTTGCTTTACAAATGTATACCGCAAGCGCAAGTTTTCAAAGTCGCCGCAAATTATAACTTATGTTGACGGACCGTTTTATCCGGACAAAAATCTTTCAACAAAAGAACAGCGTGAAGATTTACGAAATAAAGTTTTTAACGCAATGACAGAACGTTCAAAATTGAATAACATCGAAATAATAAAGTATATAAAAAAAGAAGATAATACTGTAAAATAAAGTAAAATATGCAACCAAAGCACATTTAATGTGTCTAATAAATAAACAGCGCCGTCATCTCCAATTTGCGGCAATCAGGATTAAAAATGAGAAATATACTTTTTTGTGGAAATGACAAAGTTTTTGACGGAATAATAACTTGCATACTTTCCATAGTAAAGCGAACACAGACAACAGAACCGTTTAAGATTTTCATATATACAATGGATTTACGGGATTTAAAAGAAAATTATATTCCGATTTCTGACAGGCAGGTCAAGTTTTTGGACAATCTTTTAAAAGAATATAATCCGCAGAATGAAGTAACAAAAATTGATGTAACTTCAATTTACAACACAGAATTCCGCGGAAGTCCCAACGAGCAGTGTTATTGTTCGCCATACACTTTGCTTCGTCTTTTTGCAGATTTAATTCCGGAAATGCCGGAAAAATTTTTGTACCTTGATGCAGACTTGTTGTTCAACCGAGATATAACTTTGCTTTATGATATAGACATTTCAAATGTTGAATATGCTGCAGCAAATGACCATTACGGAAAATATTTAATTCACCCAAGATATATAAACGCAGGTGTTCTTTTATTCAATATGGAAAAATGTCGGGAAACAGGAATTTTTAAAAAAGCGCGTGAATTGATTAAAACAAAAAAACTTGTATTTGCAGATCAAAGTGCTTTAATCCGCAGTACAACAAAAAAGAAACTTCTTCCGCAAAGATTCAACGACCAGAAATTCCTTCACAGTTGGACAGTTGTAAGACATTTTTCGCAGAGACTTTTCTATTTGCCGTATCCGCATGTTGCAAACATCAAGCAGTGGCAGGTTACACAGATTCATAAAATATTCAGATACTTTCAGTTTGACGATATTTTATTTGAATATATTTATCAGATTAATAAGTTTAATAAGGAAATAAAAGAAAATGATGAACAATAAACGAATACCAATATTTTTTGCCTGCGACGATAACTTTGTAAAATTCACAATTGTTGCAATTACTTCATTAAAAGCAAATGCGTCAAAAGATTATATTTACGACATCCATATTCTTTACACAAAGATGAGTGAAGAAATGAAAAAAGTTACGCTCACGCTTTCTGACGAAACATTCAACATTACATTTGACGATGTTACAGATTATTTAAAGAGCGTAAACTACAAACTTCATGTCCGCGACTATTATTCAAAGACAACATATTACCGCCTTTTTATTTCCGAAATGTTCCCAGAATTGGACAAGGCACTTTATGTCGACAGTGATATGATTATTCTTGGCGATATTTCAGAATTGTACAATCACGAGTTGGGCGATAATTACGTCGGTGCCTGTAACGAACAGGCAATGGTCCAGGAAGAATGCTACGGAAATTACGTAGAAAAATGTCTCGGAATCAGCCGCAACAAATTCTTTAACGCCGGAATGATTTTAATAAACTGCAAGCAGTTCCGCGAAAAAAATCTGCTTGAACGCTTTATAAAACTTCTTCACGAATATTCATTTATTGTAACGCAGGATGAAGACTATTTGAATTTAATCTGCAAAGACAAAGTTCTCTGGATCGAAAATAACTGGAACGTCGAAATGTTTGGAAAGCTTTTATTCGAGCCAAAAGATTTTAAAATCATTCATTACATTATGACTTCAAAACCGTGGCATTACAGAGATTGTCGCCATCAGGAATTTTTCTGGGAATACGCAAAACAGACACCTGTTTACGATCAGATTGTTGCAGTTCTGGACGCATACACAGACGAACAGCGTGCAAATGACAAAGCTTCTGGTGAACGTCTTGCACAGATGGCAATCGACGAAGCAAACCGCGAAGACAATTATCTTAACCGTCAGAAACTTTTTGAACAGAAAAAAGAAACTGTAGAATCTTCAGAAACAACAGTAAATACTGGCGTTCAGAAATCTCCGGAGCGACTTGCAGTTCTTGCAAAAATTAAAGAATACGAAAAAACCGGCCGTTTTGAAGAAGATGTAGAAGATGATCCACCTTCACGACAAATTCAACCTGGTGAAGTCGACTACCAGCAGAAAAAACTTTCAAGCAGAATCAAAGCTTATTTTGCATTTAAAGCTGCAAGAAATTTTATTCGAAAAATGGTAAAGTCAAAACAGATGATAATCAAATCTGTTGAAGGCAAAGAAAATTTGGATCTGCTTACCGGCGGAGCAATGATTACATGTAACCATTTTAACGCTCTTGACAGTTTTGCGATTCAAATTGTTTACGATGAAATTCATAAAAAAACAAAACATGGAAAATTCTTCCGCATTATAAAAGAAGGAAATTACACATCGTTCCCGGGATTTTACGGAATGTTAATGCGTAACTGCAACACTCTTCCGTTAAGTTCAAGCCACAGAACAATGAATGAATTCCTTCAGGCAGTAAAAAAACTTCTTGCAGATGGAAATTACATTTTAATTTATCCTGAACAGAGTATGTGGTGGAACTACAGAAAGCCAAAACCTCTTCGCAAAGGAGCTTATACACTTGCTGTAAAAAACAAAAAACCGGTTCTTCCGGTATTTATTACAATGCAGGACAGCGACATTCTCGATTCAGACGGATTTTTTGTGCAGGAATATACAATCCACATTTGCAAACCGATTTTCCCAAAACAGGAACTTTCACTTTCAGAAAATGTTGAATACATGATGAACGAAAATTATTCAGTCTGGAAAAAAGTTTACGAAGAAACATACAAAATTCCTCTTAAATACGAAGAAGATTAAATCATGAAAATATTTAAGACAATTTTTTTATCGATATTTTTTTTGAATACAACTTTTTCTTTTTCGCAAGACATGACTAAAAATGCACTTGCTTTAATTGATTCTTTTTTTGATCTTAGAATGAATCTTTCTTTAATAGAAGAATCTGAAACTGATAAAATAAATTCTAAAATTGATTCTTTTGCAGTTAAGAACAAAGATAAAATTTCTGTTCTTTCTGAAATTGAAAATCTTGTTCTAGAAAATTTTATAATAATGGAAAAGTATAATTATTTATACGAAAAGCCAGGTCAGGCAAAAGTTCAGCACGAGATTTTAGGAAATCAGCTTAAAAAAATTGAATCGTTTGTAGAAAATAATCAGATAAATGACGCATACTTTTTTTGCACACAGGCAGACATAACTTCATGCTACATGGGTTATTCCGTCGGCGATGTTTTAAAATACGGAACAAGCGTTCGGCCGCTTTATGAAAAAGCTTTAGAATGCAATCCGAATCTTTCTTACGCTTTAACAAACATTGGCCAATGGTATTATTTTGCTCCAGGAATTGCCGGCGGTTCAAAGAAAAAAACTTTATCTTATTTTGAAAAAGCCCGTGAATGTGCCGTTACAGATTCCCAAAAGTATTTTGCAGATATTTTTTTATCTCAACTTTTGTTTGAAAAAAAAGAATTTGAACGATGCAATTCATTGCTTTCAGAAGCAGAATCAATTTGCCCGAACAGCAATTACCTAAAAAAAATCCGTTCCGCAAATCAACAAGGACTTTCCCTTTTTGAATACAATAGAAAAAAATCTTCATTAGATAAAGAAAGTAAAAAAATAGAGTAGTGCAGAAAGAAATTCTGGAGCGGTGTCTGGAATGACGAGTAATTTTATCTGGATATTTTGTCATCCTGAACTTGATTCAGGATCTCATTACTGATTATGTTTATTCGGTAGTGAGATTCTGAAATAAATGTTACAATGCGTTAGCAATGTTTTAATTAGTTTGTAGTTTTTGAATAGGAATAAATATCTGATGAAAGATTGAGTTTTAGAGTATATTCTTTATCTTTCAAATCTCCTGAAGTAAATTTGATTGTAACTGTTGAATTATTTCCGTCTTCGTTTAATGTATAAGTTGCTGTAATTGTGTCTTCTTTATTTAAACCGATTTTATCTTCTGCATAATCATAATAAGTTATTTTTCCGTCTGAAATTGAATAATCAGTTCTATAATGGTTATTCTAATATAGAAGGCTATCTTTTGTTGAAGATAGATAACTTATATATAGATTACTAAAGAATTTAACAGATACTGTCTTTATAAAATGTAATTAATATATACAATTTTTTTCCATACCAGTATAAGCAACACTATATTCTTTTATTGCAGATCCATAGCGTTGAATAACTTCAGCAGCAGCACCCTCAACTGCAATGTTTGCCATTTCTTTTGATTTATCTTTTTTTCTTCCATATTCTATTTCTCCTCCTCTTCATACATCTCCGCCACAATCCTCGCCTCGTCTACCACCGCCGCACGCAATTCCTCCGGCCCAAGCACCTTCACCGTATGCCCCTGTCCAAGAACAAACCGCACAACTTCACGCAGTTGCGTTGTTTTAAACGAAACATACACGCTGCCGTCAGCTTTTTCTTTTACAACCTGGTCTTTGTGCCATATTCTGTCCAGCGCAAAAGTTCCAACCTCGCTCGAAAATTCAAGCTCCACCAAAATCGGTTTTGTGTCGCTCAGCCAGACACCGGTTTCGCTGTCAAAATAATTGTTAACATCAAAATCTTTTGGAACAGCAAACTGATTTTTTGTTTCTACTGGATTTTTAATTCTTGAAAGCGCAAAGTTTCTGATGTCGCCGGATGGATGAACTGTGTTATTTTCTTTTGGCGGATTTATTTCGCGGCAGATTAAATACCAGTTCCCTTTCTGGCAGACTGCGTGGAACGGTTCAACTGTGCGGTTCATGTAAGTTGATTTTTGCAAGGGACGGTAGTCAAATGTCAATGTCCTGTGATTTTTTAACGCGTCAAAAACTGTCTTAAAAACTTCTTCATCAATCAGGGGAATTGGATTTGCTATGAACGTAAGATTTGCCGATGAAATGCCGGAATTAAGCTGAACATTTTCGGGCAGGCTTGATTCAATCTTTTCAAAAATTGCGGAAAGTTGTTTTTCTATCGGGGTATTTTTGTATTGCTGCAAAAGAGGCTGGGCAAGTCCAAGTGCAAACAATTCACCTTCGCTTATAGGAATTCCCTTCAAATGAAAATTCGGTTCTGTATAATAGTAGCCTTTTTTTGTGTGATCATATTCCAATGGCGCGTAAAGGCTGTCTTTCATGTATTCAATGTCGCGCTGAATTGTTCTTGCGTTGCATTCAAGTTCTTTTGCAAGGCTTGTCGCGTTTGGATATCGTCCTGCAGAAATTTTTTCGTCAATATAATGAATGCGGCGCATTACCGCTTTGTGCTCTCTTCCTGTTGCAGCCATTGTAATCTCTTTTCCTTTATTCATGCTTCAAGTATAAAGCCACGTGTACGACAGGGAATGTCGTACTGATTTTTTATTAAGATAATTTTATATCAAATATTATACCCCCCCCCTTTTAATTTTTTGTCAATTCTTAAAAGTCTGTATGCCAATTTTGTTGTGCTGGAATAAATCTTAACACTCAGAATAATCTCTTCTTTAAAACTCGTACGTCAACACACACGAAAGTTACACTTGGGTACTTACGACATACAGAAAAAAAGCATTAAAAAAATATAAAGAAAAAGTCGATGCAAAAGACTTTAAGATTATACAAAAATTATATAAAAAAGCTTCAGGGTTTTATAAAGTTATTGCCTGCATAATTTGTGGAATTGCAGTCAGACTTCCGTTGGAAAAAACTAAAGTCAACTTACAATTCAATTTCCTTAAGCCATCGTTTTAGCAGAAATGTGCAGAAATACGGAACTGTAAAAAAACTTCCGTTAAAACCGATATTTTTGTTGCAAAGTTTTATTCCAAATTTAATATCTTTATATTCTGAAAGTTTTATCAGATTGTTCAGGGATTTTGTTGCACCATCATTTGATTTTACTTCAACCGGAACAAGATTATTTGTTGTTCGAACAAAAAAATCCATTTCAAGTTGGGAATTTTCTTTTTTATAATAATATAAATCAAATCCGGCACTTACAAGCATTTGTGCAATCAGATTTTCATAAATTCCGCCTTTATAAGTTCCCAGATTTTGATTTTTGCGCAAATCCTCCTGTGATTCTTCATCAAGACTTGCCATTAATAGACCAGTATCATGAAAATACATTTTGTATTTTGATTCATCATAATTTCCTTTTAGCGGAAGACTTGCATTTTCAAGACAGTAACACAGATTGATAACGCCGGCATCTTTTAACCAGTCTGCACATCCTGCATATTCTCTGTTTCTTGCATTTTTTGCTATTTTTGAAATTTGAAACTTTTTATTTTCTTGAGCAAGAAATTTTGGAATATTTCTGTAAATCGCTTTGATTTTTGTTTTATCAAGACTTTCTGCGTATTTTGTAATATCTTCTTCATAATCAAATAAAAGTTGTTTTTGCATTGGAAGAATATTTGAAAAAGTTCCGTCTTGTAAAAATTGAGAAACAATTGCCGGCATTCCGCCTACAACTGCGTAATCCAAAAAATTATCCGATAAAATTTTAAACTGAATATCTGAAAAAGGTTTTTGCTCTTTTAAATGAATATAAATGTCTTCTATAAAATCCTGATTATAACCTTTAGCCCAAAGAAATTCTTCAAAATCAACAGAATGCATAAAATAGTCTGTTTTGTAGCCGACGCTGTTTGAAGAAATTTTTTTATAGTTGAGACCCATCATTGACCCCGAACAGATTACATCAAAACGTTTGTCTTCTGAAAAAAATTTTAAACTGGTGGAACAGTCCGGATATTCCTGCAATTCGTCAAAAAAAATTAATGTGTCACCCGGAATAAATTCAAAATTTGGATTTATAAAACTGATTCTTTTAATAACAGAGTCCGGTGAGTATCCATCTGAAAAAATGTCTTTGAATTCCGGATTGTCAACAAAATTAATTTCTACAAAGGATTTATATTTTTTGGCAAAACTTCTGACTGCAAAAGTTTTGCCAATTTGTCTGGCTCCACGAATAATTAAAGGCAGTTTGTTTGGAGATATTTTCCAATTTTCAAGAAAAAATTCAATTTTGCGTTTAAATGAAACTTTCATAAACATATTTTACACAAAATATGGACATAAATTCAAGCAAATTTACACAAAATATGGACATAAATTTAAGTAAAATTACACAAAATATGAATATGAATACGCGTTATGCATGGACGGATTCTTTAGTTGGAAAAAATGCGCCCTTTTGTGAATACAAAAGCAGTGAATAAATTTCCCCTCGATAAGCGCCAACGAATCAAAAGCATATGCCTCATTAAAAAACATATTGACACTTGTCTATTTGTTGTATTATACAGATAAATATCAATATATAAATTCTATATCCCCGACACTCTTTGTCATACTACCTGCCTTATACTAACCTCATAAAGCAAAACGGCACAGGAAACGCGCAGTACCTCCTTTAAAATTTGCGTTCCCTGCAGCCGGTTTTTGCATGGAGGCAGTATGAAAAATTATTTTATCTTAGGCCCAACGGGCAGCGGTAAAACCGGATTTGCCCGTAAGCTTCTTTATGGCCAGAAATATTCTGTATCAAGCTTTGAGCAATATTTTCCCATACTTACCGAGAGATTTTTCTGAAACAATTTACGATTCGGAAACAACTCATATTGTTGAAAAGATAGAACTTGAAAATGGATATTTTTGTAAACTTAAATAACAAACAGACTCAGGCTGTGCGGGAAACGGAAGGTTATGTCCGTGTAATTGCAGGGGCGGGGAGCGGTAAGACAAAACTTCTTGTAAGCCGTTATGCTTACCTTGTAACCGAATATGGAATCGACCCTTCAAATATTCTCTGCGTTACTTTTACAAACAAGGCGGCCGGGGAAATGAAAAAACGTATTTCAAAACTCATCGGACCTGAATATTCCACTTCCCTTATCTGCACCTACCACGGCTTTTGTGCCCGTCTTCTCCGCGAGAATCCAGAAAAACTTTTTCTTACCAGAGGTTTCCAAATTATCGATACTTACCAGCAGAAAACTCTTCTTGAAGAAATCTATCAGAAATATGAACTCAAACTGGATTGGGCGAACTTTCAGAGTATTATAAAGAAAATTGCACAGAAGAAGCAGGATATTTCTTATGTAAAAAGAATGGCGCAGGCGGATAAGGTTCAGCTTCTTTCAGAAATCAATACTCTCGATGACCAGATTATCGAAGAATATATGCAGCGCCAGAAAGCGGTTTATTCACTCGATTTTACCGACCTGATGATGTATGCAATCTACCTTTTGACTAATGACGAAGAAGTCCGCAATAAATGGCAGGATCGGCTGAACTATATTCAGGTTGATGAGTTTCAGGATTCTTCTTCTATTGAGATGCAGCTTGTTGATATTCTTTCCGGCAAGTATCAGAACCTTATGATTGTCGGAGACCCTGACCAGAATATTTATGAGTGGCGCGGTTCCGATGTAAAGCTTCTTGTTGATTTTGACAAGAATCATCCCGGAACAAAAACTATTATCCTGAATCAGAATTACCGTTCTACTCCCCAGATTCTGAATTGTGCCAACACTCTGATAGAAAAAAATGATTTGCGCCTTAAAAAAGATTTGTTTACGAAAGCGGCTCCCGGTACAAACGTTTTTCATATCCATTCAAAAACAGAAGACAAGGAGGTTGAAGAGATTGTAAAAACAATAAGAAAGATAAAAAAGGAAAAGAACAAGTCATATTCTGATTTTGCAGTTCTCTACCGTTCAGGCTTTCTTTCCCGTGTAGTTGAACGGAAACTTGTTGAAGAAGGAATTCCTTATGAAATTTATGGCGGCGTGAAGTTTTACCAACGCATGGAAATTCTTGATGTGGTTGCTTACCTCCGTCTTATCGCCTTCAACGATGACCTTTCATTCAAGAGAATTATCAATACACCGCGCCGAAAGTTTGGCAGAACCCGCGTTGCAGCCCTTGAAAGAATCCGGGAAAATAACGAAATAAATCTTTTTGACGGAGATCTTAAAGACAAAAGCCTTTATGAAGTTTTAAAAACACATTTAGGAGACCAGGCATTTAACGGTAGCGGGGGAGGTCAGTTTGTTTCTTTGATAGAAAATCTGAAAGCTCTGAAAGACCGTCTTAAAATCAGCGAGCTTGTAAACCGTGTCTGCATTGATTCAGGCTACGAGCAGTATATCCGAGAACTTGGAGATGAGGAACGGCTGGACAACCTTTCTGAATTCAAGCGCATTGCAAACGAGTTTGAAAGCGGATTCGGAGAAGACATCAATCTTGAAGGCTTCCTCCAGCAGATTGCCCTTATGTCTACAGAAGACACGGACAAGCCCGTAGAAGCAGTAAAACTTATGACGATTCATGCTTCCAAAGGTCTTGAGTTCCCTGTTGTTTTCATAATCGGTTTTTCAGAGGGAATATTTCCTTCTTCCCGCACAATTGAAGAGCGTAAAAAGCTCGGTCTTGAAGAGGAGCGCCGCCTCTGCTATGTTGCAATTACAAGAGCCCAGGAAACCCTTTATCTTATGGACAGCGAAGGACAGTCATAGAACGGAATCAAGAAACTTCCGTCACGTTTCCTATTTGAAATAGGTGAACAGAACTACAAACGAGTCGGCATAATCAGTGATGACCTAGAACGAGAGGCTTTCGGTTACATGCACAGACTTGACCTTTCAATGACAGAAGAACTTCCTCCGGAACAGCAGAGCGGCGAGCTGTATGTGGAACATCATATTTTCGGCAAAGGCAGAGTTGTTTCTTTTGACACAAAGCGGAAGGTCTATACAGTCCAGTTTGAAAATATGACTCTGCCAAGAAGTATTTCCGCAGATTATTTTTCTAAGAAACATGAAAGTCTTTCTGTAATTAAAGCCCTTCCTCAGGAAAAAGAAGTTGAATATCTTCCTCCAGAAATTGAATCAAATTCTCTTCCCCAGAAAATTGACAATTCATTACAGCCGACAGATGATTTGAATAAATTAACTCTTTTTGAACAGAAAACCGAAAAGGAGGAAGAATACAGAAGTCTTTCGCATTGGGACGAAGACATTGATAAAGAAGAATTCACCATTGAAATGCCTGAGTTAGAAAAGAACGGTGAAGACGTTTCTGAAACTGTTGAAGAAATTGAAATTACAGAAGACGGAGAAGATGAAGAGGAAATTCCTGATGAAAAGAAAATCCCGCCTGAATTAAAGGCAAAGCTTGATGCTGCCCCTAACCACTGGGAAGACCCGAATTTTCCAAAAACCGGCTGGTCCTGCACAGGTGTTACTGACCTTGGATCTCCGGTCGGAATTTGTGAAATGTGCGGCTGGCAGATAATCCGTTATGTTCATCACATGGTTCATGATTCTGGCTTGAGTCTTGACTGCGGATGCGTATGTGCCGGAAAACTTGAAGGAAATATAGAACGTGCGAAGAAACGCGAGGCAGCCTTCAAAAATAAGGAAGCCAGAAAATTCAATTTTAAGAAAAGAACCTGGAAAAAGTCTGGCAGGGGAAATGAATATCTCAAAATCAAGAATCACATCGTAGTGCTGTTCCATTTCAGAGATTCTGACAAATGGAAATATTCCATCGACAATGAATTCTGTAAAAAATCCTACAACTCAAGAAATGAAGTAATCGAAGCTGTTTTCGAGGCTTTGGAAAAATTATTGTATTCGTAATTAATCAGCCCTCCGTCTGCAAAAATCCCGCTGGGGAAGCTGCAGTGCAAAGGGAAATCTTAACTTCAACTGCCTTCTTGTTCTAATGCCGCCGGAAGTTCTAGATTCTGTAGTTGTTCACGAACTGGTTCACCGCCACCACATGAACCATTCTAGAGCCTTCTTTGATGAAGTGATTTCAATCTATCCCGAATACAAAAAGTGGGACAAATGGCTCAAGAAAAACGGCGGAGTTTTTCTGGCAAGACATTAAAACATTTTGCAGAACTCAATCTGAATGAAACTTTCATCGCAGAAGAAATTGCCATTTATACAAGAACTCTCACCGGCGGCTGGCAGGAATGGAGAAGAGTAGGAGAGTGAGACGGTCTTATAACTCCAAACCGCAAAGATATTCTTCTGCATTTTTATATTCGATTCCATTTTCTGTTGTCTTGTCTGAACCTTTGTAAATTACAGTCTTTCCGGTTATTTTTCCGAAAAACTTTTCTGTAAGAGAGGTCATTTCTGTGTTTACAAGATTTTTGTACTGATTCGGAACTATTTCTGCAGAATGTTTTATTTCAAAAATTTGGCAGGTTGAATTTTCAAAATCTGAAATAACCATGTCATATTCGCCTGACTGAAATCTTAATTTAAAAACCTTCTTTTGGTTTTTCCAATTTTTTTCAAGCGATTTTTTTGTTTCAAGCAAAACAATGTCTTCAAGCAGCCGGCCGCGGACATCATCAAAAATTTTGTCTGAAATAAGTTTACGTGTTGTGACATCAATATCTGCAAGCTGGGGATCATTCATTAAAGAATAAACAAGAGCCTGTGCCTGGCAGAACCTCATTCCGGGCTGGGTAAAAATGTAATAGCTTTCTGAAGCATTTAACTGGGGCTTGTCTGCAAAACGTGTCTCAATATTGATTTTTTCAATCAAATCAAGAGCCGCAAGGTATTCTTTTATTTCTTCAGTATGAACCGGAGTAATTCCTATTGTCTGCTGATCCTTTTCTTTAATTGAAAGAATATTTTTAAGTCTTTCCAGAACAAATGAAGTATCAATTGTGTCAAGAATATTTGTGCGTTTTGAATCTTCTTTTGCAGACCGGAGCATCTGGGCTGCAGAACGAAGGTCATTTGACTTGAATTCCTGCGTGATGATTTTTACTGCAAAATCATGGTTCATGCTTTCTATAATTCTGTTGATTGCATTTGTAAGTTCATCTGCTTCATACAAAGTTTTCAGGTGACGGAAATATCTTCCGTTCTTAAAACATTCAAGAGAGTGCTGGATATTTGAACAGATTGCTGTATCAATATAATAACGTGTTGATTCATCATCTCTGAAAGAAGCATCCTTTGCATTTATTTCCTTGCTTTCAAAGTCAATTTCTCCAGCTTTCAAAGTTCCGCCGTAGCGGATATAATCATCAATATCATTAATACCCAAAAGCCTTGAATGTTCTTTATAAGGAATAAATGTGGTGTGAACCATTACAGCCCTGTCATAAAGTTCATCATTTATGGCAAAGTTAAAACCAAGTGAATCTGTGCCGGAAAGAACAATTTTCATTCCCTGGGCTGCAAATACATCAGAAAACAAAGATGAAGAATCTATAAAATCATTTATAAGAGTAACTTCGTCAATGAAAAGATATTTAAATCCTTTTTCCTGAAGAAGAATTATATCTTTATTCAGATTTGCGATTGTGTCACTTGTTTGGCATTTTATATAAGCGGTTTTTGAAAAGTTTGCAAAACATACCTCGGAAGGAGTGATATTGATATAATGTATGAAAATTGTTGAAAATAA
>OQVQ01000071.1_pt1 | contig 47459 bp, 40 predicted proteins | sample 1691491 | NCBI WGS metagenome assembly OQVQ01 (sample SAMN03418252, study PRJEB22391) | human gut metagenome | biome: human-gut; feature: organic feature; material: feces | host: Homo sapiens | place: Tanzania | collected 2013-01
CCATTCTTGGTAATGCTGACAATCTCACCCGGCTCCACATCACGGACAAACTCTGCACCGATCGTATGAAGAGCACAGGTCTCGGATGCCAGAATGTAGGTATTATCTCTCTTACCAATACAAAGCGGTCGGAATCCGTAAGGATCTCTGGCTCCGATCAGCTTTCTCGGGCTCATGACGATCAGGGAATATGCTCCCTTGATTTTTTTCATGGCATGTGCAACTGCCTCTTCGACATTTCTTGTGTTGAGACGTTCCCTTGCGATATGGTAGGCTATGACCTCCGAATCGATCGTTGTCTGGAAAATGGCTCCGGTATATTCCAGTTCCTTGCGCAGCTCCGGTGCATTGATCAGATTGCCGTTGTGCGCCAGTCCCAGAGTACCTTTTACATAGTTTAAAACCAGTGGCTGTGCATTTTCCCTCGTCGAGCTTCCGGCTGTTGAATACCGCACATGACCGACACCGATGTCACCCTTTAACCCGGCAAGTGTCTCCGGTGTAAAGGCCTCATGCATCAGTCCCATATCCTTGTGCGTCAGCACCTTGCCCTTGGGTCCGTGGGTATCACTGACGGCAATACCACAGCTTTCCTGTCCTCTGTGCTGGAGTGCAAACAAGCCGTAATAAATACTGGTGGCAACGTCATTGCCATCAAAATCGTACATACCAAAGACACCACATTCTTCCTTGATATGCTCATCACTGCGCTCCGCAGCTTCTGTCATCTGTCCCTGAATCAATTCCTCGCTCATCTTGTCTTCCCTTTCGCTGTCTGAATCATTCTAAAACTGTCAACTTTTAAATTTACCGATAAAGTCTCTCACTCTTGGATTGTCTGAGCCAAATACCTCATCGGGTGTTCCCTGCTCCTGGATCACACCATCCTGCATAAAAATAATGCGGTCGGACAACTCCCTTGCAAAATCCATTTCGTGAGTGACAATGATCATCGTCATCTTCTGGCTTGCCAGATCCTTGATAACCTTTAATACCTCTGCGGTAAGCATCGGATCCAGTGCCGAGGTCGGCTCATCAAAAAACAGGATCTTGGGCTGCAGTGCCAGAGCCCTTGCTATGGATACTCTCTGCTGCTGTCCGCCGGAAAGCTGATACGGATAAGCATCACGCTTTTCGGAAAGTCCCAGTTGTTTTAAGAGCTTATCTGCCCGCTCGTCAGCCTCTTTTTTACTGACCTTGTATACAGAAATCGGTGCATCTACAATGTTTTTGTATACACTGTAATGCGGGAAAAGATTAAAATTCTGAAATACCAGTCCGTAATAATGACCGATGCGCTGCAGATCCTTTTTGGATGCATAGGTGCTTTTCCCGTCAACATCGGTTGCCGCATGCTCACCCATATAAATCAGATCGCCGCCATCCATTTTTTCAAGCATGGTGGCACATCTTAATATCGTCGATTTACCTGAACCGGACGGTCCGATAATGGATACAACCTCTCCCTCTTTTACAGAAAGTGAAATATCCTTTAATACCTCAAGCCCGTCAAAGCTCTTTTTCATATGATTGATTTCGAGTATGTTCATATCCGTTCTCCCATTCGTGACCTGTCTATCGGTAATAGCTCATTTTCTTTTCAATCTGCTCCATGGTAAATGCAACCAGCAGATTGAATATATAATAGAAAACTGCCGCTACCACAAAAGGCATCATGGTCGTCTGTGCTGCAGCGATCTGTTTGGCGATCGTAAACATTTCCATGTATGCCAGCGAAAATGCCAGCGAGGTATCCTTGACTAGGGTAATTACCTCATTGGTGATGGCAGGTAAAATACGCTTGATCACCTGAGGCAGAATGATCTTGAAAAAGGTCTGTGCTTTGGAATAGCCAAGCTGTGTGGCTGCCTCATACTGTCCCACAGGCATGGATTCAATTCCCGAACGGTAAATCTCTGCATAGTAGGCTGCATAGTTTAATACAAATCCGATAATGATCGCAATAAACCGGTATTCCTGGGATAACTTTGCTCCAAACAAATAGTAAGGTCCGAAATAGACAACCAAAAGCTGCAGCATAAGAGGCGTACCTCTCATGACCGAAATATAAAATTTAAAAACCGTAGAAACGATTTTATTTTTTGACATCCTTCCAAAGGCAATCAAAAGACCCAACGGCAATGACAAGATCAAAGTCCAGAAGAAAATCCCGACCGTCTTTATCATTCCTGATCCTAATTGTTGAAGTATTGTTCCAAAATCCATAATCCCACTCTGTACTTTCTAATTTTAATCTCAAGACCGTATCATCTGCTCCCATTTTAACAGATATACGGATAATATACAAAAAAAAGCTGTCAAAAAGTGATATCATTTTTGACAGCTTTATCAATCAGACTATTTTAAGCAAATCAAATCGGAAATGCCGTATTTTTCAGCCAGTTCAGCAACTGTGCCGTCCTCAGCCAATTTCTTTAAATCAGCGTTTACAATATCTCTTAATTCTTCATTTCCAAGCTTGAAGCCTACACCGTACTGTTCTGAGTTGAGGGTCTCGGGTAAGATAACGTAGCCTTCACCTCTTGATTCGATCTGGTAGTTGGCAACACCGATATCGATTGCGATTGCATCCAGACTTCCTGCCAACAGCTCAGAGAATGCTGAGTTGTAATCGGAGAACTGCTGTAATGTACCAAAGGTATCTGCCAGTGCCTTCTGCTGCTCTTCATCGGATAAAACGTCAAGTGCAGCACTTGCGGCCTGTACACCGACTGTTTTGCCTGCAAGATCTTCCAGTGTGTTGATACCGCTGTCTTTTGCTACAACGATTACCTGACTGTTGTCACAATAAGGATCTGACCATGTATAGGCATCCTCACGTCCGTTCATGGTAAAACCGTTCCAGATACAGTCGATAGATCCTGAATTTAATTCCATATCCTTGGAATCCCAGTCGATCGGGGTCTTGGTAAGCTCCCAGCCTTCCATATCACATACGGCCTGGGCAAGCTCCAAGTCAAAGCCTGTATACTCGCCGTTGTCATCCATATATCCATACGGCGGATATTCTGCATCAAAACCTACAACAAAAGTTGTTCTTTCTGTTGTTGCTGCAGCTGCGTCCGCATCTGATGTGGTAGCGGATGCATCATCAGCTGTTTTACCGCATCCAGCAAGCAGAGCCATTGTCATGGCACCGCATAACAACATTGCCAATGTCTTTTTCATAATGTTTCCTCCTCGTGTCCGGTATCATATCCATCCGGTTATGTTTTTATCACTTTGACATATTATCATGCTAAAGTGCTCATTGTCAATCCTCTACATATCACGAAGCTGCATAAGACATGTCATACGTTTTTTCTTTTCACCGTCAGCCGCTGTTGATCATAGCGGATACTTTTTTTCATAGTCAGAAACCATATTTAAAATTTTCTCCGCATCCCTCGGATACTTGGAAACCACATTCATAATGTCTGCCTTGACCTTTTCTGCCGTTTCATTATTGTATTCCATCTGTTTTCTGAGATTTTGTCTCCGAAGAATCAGATTGTGTCTGATCTCAACCATTTCCTTGGGATTTAACAAAGCCTCCGTCTGATGTACCCAGATAAAAGGATCATATAAAGGATAGTGCTTTAACTGTCTGACAAGCTGTTCGCTGTGGAAATCCAGATCCGCCTCCGTTTCGCTCATCCTCTTTCGCTCTTCCTTTTCCACCTGATACTTGTCCCACAGCTCCTGTAATTTGTCCGCGCTGCTGACACCGTATTTAATATAATAATAATCCAACAGACTGGTATTGTTGACATAGCGGATCTTGACCTTATTCTGCAGGGCAATGACCTTATTGCAGCTTTTGGAAGCCACGGCTAACTCCTGCTTCGCTTCATTGAATTTCACAAAAAAGACCGTCAGTAAAACCGCGATTCCGATCGTCAGGATCATGTATCCGATCTGCGTATCCATTTCCAGCATAAACTGTAAGATCAGCAGTATCACCACACAGGCTGCTGCCGCGATCAGGCTGATAATGGTAATTCCACGCATATTCATCTGACCGGCCTTTGCCTCCTCCATCCGGTACAGGCATGCATGCTTTTCACCTTCCAGTCTCTGCATGTCCTTGCGGATCTTATTCTGGTAATCCTCCGTCCCGGCGATCTTTTTAATGCCGTCCTCGACCTCATCCTCCAGCCGTTCGATCTTGCGGTAGTCGCTTTCGCTCATGTGGACGGTGCGTTCTTTTGCCCTTTCTTTATTTCCGTTTAAAAGAAAAATCGCCTGTGCATGCTCCTCAACCCGCTTTTTTTCCACCTCAGGCAGTGCCTCGATCTCTTCCATGTCATGCAGGTAGGAATTGACCATCTGATATTCACTTTTCAGCCGCTCGATCTCACCGGAAGCCTCTCCGATCTGCTCCAGACAGCTTTTCACATAAGAAAATCTCTGCTCTGAATCGTCCAGATTGAAGCTTTCTCCATCCTGAAGCTCCAGATCAACCGGTATTTCCTCCAACGGCTCGTATTCCCTTTTTTTACGGAATAATTTAGAAAATAAACCCATAATGACCTCAACTTTCAAGCTTGTATTCTGCTAATTTATCCGAAATGTATTGCACCCACTCTTTCCTGTTTCCGGATGCTTTCCCGGATATCGGCTCTTTTGTCTGTACCTCATTGCTAAATTCATGCTTCATGCCCCGGATCTGTTCCGAAAGCTCCCGGTCTGTCTCTATAAATTCCTCATGACCTGCAAGAAAATCCTCATATTCCCTGTCGGATAAAAGCATCCTTTTACAAAACAGTGCAGCCCGCAGATCTTCCTTTTGAGAGATCTCCATATTACAGGCCCGGATAAAACAATCATAAGCCAGATCAAAATAAAACATATGTGCATAGCAGCAGCCGATGTCATAAATAATATGATGCTTTTCCTTTGCCGTATTGTATTCCTTTTGCAAAAGGATATCCTCATATTCCCGGATCGCATCCTGATAATGCTTCTCCAGTACATAATAATCAGCCCGCATTTTTTTACGCTCATTCCATGAAAGCTCAGAATTTCTGCGTATCTTTTCGCAGACAGCCTCACGTTCCTGCTTTGTCAGATAATCCGCGTATGCAAAGATCTGGGATGCGATCTTTTCCGGCCTTTTTTCCTTTTCCAAAATGCGCAAAAGACTTTCCGAAAGATCCTGAAATCCCAGCTGATGTCCGATCCAGTGTGCAAGCTGAAACCGGACAAGCTCCTCTGCACACAAAACCGTGTTGTGATACAGATAGTAACACAGCTCCTCCAGTGTATATATCTTCTTGCGTATATCTTCAATATAATATGGTTTTAACGCTTTGTTTCCTTTACAAAGAAGGACATAACTCATATAGCTACTCCCTTATACAAGTGAAATAATCTCCCGGTACCGTTTATTGGTAGGTGCAAAAAACTCACCAAGCCCTGCATCCTCTACTTCGACAACCAGCTCATTGGCCGATTTCATCCGGAGCAGACAGCGGAACTTGATGCTCTTGATATCCCTGTTTACAATCGTAGGCAGGATCACCGGTACGATCCGCTGCCTTTTATCCGCAAGAGGTGTGATCACAATGGGCAGCTTTCCATCCTCTCCCGGCATAAATTCAAACTCTTTTTTTACCTCAAACCACTTTTCACCGCCGTTTAACAGATTGTGTACGACTGTTTTGCCGCCCTGCATGACAGCTACCCCGATATCTGCCGAAAGCTTATCCTTGCCAAGGTACAGATATTCCTGTGCTTCCTTTCCGGGTGAAAGCTTCTCCATTCCAAGCAGACAGGCACCCTTGCTGTACAGGTTGCTTCCGCCAAACACACGTCTGTTGTGACAGATCAGCTTTAACGTCTGCGGACACCATTCCTTTTCAAAAATTTTGCCCGCCAGATAAAATACCGTGACCAGACGGTTATTTAAAAATTCCTCCATAATACCGGCAAGCTTTTCATCCATCATATGAAGATACTCATCCTTTTCCACAATGGAATGAAAATCCTCCGGAATGCTGAAGGCCGGATCCTCATGCTCATCGATCGTTGTCACGATCGGCCTCATCTTGTTGTTCATGCGGATATGGTAAAATTTCAGATAACCATCCGCCAGATCGATGACTCCGAGCTCATAGCATCGAAGCTCCTTGGGCTGGTGTATCGTATAGGAAAACAGGCATTCCATCTTGGGTTCAAAAAATACATGTTCAAAATCGTTAAGCACACTTTTTTTGATGTGATTTAATATCTCTAACATCCGTTCGGACAGGGTGTCTACCGAAATAACCAGTGCCTTGACCGCGATCTGATGATTGTAAAGTCCAAGCCCCGCCAGACAGTTGCGGATAAAGAGAGAAAGAAGCTCCACCGGATCGGCACTCGCATGCTCGATCTGCACCGGTTCTCCTTTCAGCGCAAGAGATAGCAGATCATCTACCAACGTTCCCTGAAAGTTGGCAGCGGCTTTCTTAGCTTCCTCTCCGTGAAACCATTGATTGGCTCCTGTTCTTTTGCACAGGCATACCGGGATGTTGTACACATCACCTTCATCGCCCTCAAAAGACACATAACTGATCTGGGCATAGTTTCTTCCCAGATCCAGTCCCACAATATAATTTTTTAAAATTTCCTGTGTCCCATTTTCCATCTTCTGTATCTTCCTATTGTATCTTTAATATATGTTCAACCAGATATTTTTTTATTTCATACTCTTCCGTCAGACGACCTGCGAGTTCATAATTACCAAGTGCCAAAGCCATCACAATCTCATTGACATCATGATATCTTCCGCGTCTGGACGCTACCGAATGATCGATCATCACAAGCTGACCGTTTTTGCAGAACTGCTCCTGACCGTCAACCACTCTTGTGATATAGTACGGAATGCTGTCGCCCCAGAATAACTGCAGCCGCTTCTGATAAATTCCCGGGAAAACCTCCGACATTTCTTCCATCCGGTAATCCGTATTTTCTCCATTGTCCTGACTGTCTACAAAATGCAACATCATCGTCACATGCTCATCGGTATAATACTCAATATATGTATGATCCGTATACAGTTCAAGCACCGGACAAATATCGGTATATGACAGAAAAAAGGATACGAATACATCCTGCTCCAGAAATTCCTGCAACAGCTCTGCGCAGATCTTTTGCACCTCTTCTTCAAGACTTACGGTATCTTTACTGTAATATTTCAAAAATGCCATGGAAAGAACCGGCGAAACCGGACAGCCTTCCTTTATGAGACGGATAAGCTCCTCCCACAGACTTTCTTCCATATCTGTATCCTTGATCAGATATTCTTTGGCACATACATCCAGATAGGACAGGCGTAAATCGTTCGGAGCATCATGCTCACAGCAATACAGAAACAATTCAACCGTCTCACTATTGTAGGAAGAGACGAAAATCTCCTGCTTTAAAAGCCTCTGTGCTATATTACCGGCTGACAACTCCATGGAGCGGAGCGCATGATAAATATCCGTCATCTGACTAAGTGTGCCTGTAAAATGCCGGTCCAGATACTGTAAAATATCGTCTGTATATTTACCGCAGACAAACACCCGGTAAACAATACACATAAGCTTTTCATCATATCCATCCGCCTCGGAAAGTGCATATTGGGCAATTCCGAGCAATGTCTTTTGCGGGATCCTGTCCAGTCCATACATACAGATGATCTTATATGCCTTTTCGTACAGTCCGACTCCGGCAAGTGCGTATGATTCAATTCCGTATTTTTCCTTAAGTTCATCACGACGTACCTTCCATTCCTGTTCAAAAAGTTTCTGGAACCTAAGCTTGAGCTTTCCCTTGTCTTCGGTCTTTACGTGAAGAACTGCACGGCTTTCGCTGACTCCTGTTGTTGTGTATGCCGGAAGGGAAGCAAGTATGTCAGAAAGTGTAAAGTCGGGTTTGTATTTGTTTTCCTGACCTGACTTTATGCACCACAGATGGAAGAGACCTGGTCTTATTGTTCCGTCGTGTTCAAGGCTGTCCCTTATTGCAAGAAGTTTGATTATGGCAAAAATTGTTGCAAGAGGATCCCTTACGCTTGAAGGGTATGTTATGTTGCCGCCGTTGCTTCCTTCGCCAAGAATCCTTACGCTGTAACCTTCTTCACGCTTTTCTCTGGCAAGGTTTACGACATTTGCTTCTCCTACTTCGGCTCTGAATACACAAGCTCCGAATGCCGCGCAGATTTCGTCTGTTCTCATTGAAGTAGGTCCGTTTACAGCAACTGCAATTTTTGATTCTGTTCCGCTCCAGATTGAACAGGAAATTTCTGCCGCAACACAAAGCGCAAATACTTCCTGCGCCGGAATTGGTTTTGCGGCTTTGGAACTGTCATCCCAGTAGACTATGTTTCCCCTGTCCCCATCGCAGTCCGGCATGTAGCCCAGTTTTATATCTGTTTTTCCTGAATTCTGAAGTTCTGTCATAGCCTTTGCGCAGTGAACAAGGTTTTCGGGTTCAGGAATAATTGCATGAACTATCTGCCCCGGATTGTCATTAAAGGACAGAAATTTGATTCCGCGCTCTTCCATGTATTTTCTATCTACAGAAAGCGTTCTTGCCGAACCGTTCATGTCGCACAGAACAGAAACCGGCGATTTTGAAAGTGCATTTTTTATTTCTGAAAAGATTTTGTCCTGCTTTTTTTTCTGATCAAAGCCGGTTATAACTTTTCCCAAAAAGTTTTCATATTCGGCAAGGGCCTGCTTTTTGTATTTTGCACTGCACTCCAGCACTTTTTTGAGTGAACTTTCGCTGCATTCCGCAAGAAGACGGTCTGCGTGTTCTTCTGCATTTACGGCGCCGCATTTTGCCCTGAAACTGTCTGCGAGTTTTTTTGCTTCGCTTCCCGGAACAACACCGCCGTCATTAAGACCGAATTTTATTCCGTTGTGGCCGACCGGATTGTGGCTGGCAGAAATGTAAAGAAAACCGTCGAGTGTTCTTGCATAGGCCATGATTTCAGGAGCGGCTGAAACCGAAAGAAAATGGACCTTTATTCCCCTGCATAAAAGTGCCCTTAAAACTGCATCTGCAATTTCGCTTCCTGTAGGCCTTGTGTCTGTTGCAACCGCGATTACAGGCGATTTTTTCTGGGTTGCGGCAATTGTATATTGTGCAAAAGTTTCTCCTATAAGGGCACAGAGTCTTCTGTTTGCAAGCCCTATGTGTTTAGATTTGCTTTCTTCGTTATTGTTTTCAGTAAAAATTTTGCGCCATCCCGACGCCGACAAAATCATGTTGTGTTCCATATCTTCTATTATAACAATATTTATTTTGATTAGCAACTTTACAGACCGTTGTCTAAATCCTAGTTTTATAGTATGATTTAGGAATGAGTTATAATAAGCTTGAGATGCCAAAAAAAGGCGATCTCGTTGTAGTGGGACTTTCAGGCGGAGTCGATTCGACTATGACCGCGCTTCTTCTTAAGGAAGCCGGATGCCGTGTTGTAGGAGTCACAATGTCTCTCTGGAAAAACGATATTCCAGGATTCCCCGAAGATCCGAATATGAGAGAAAGCTGCTATGGTCCCGGAGAAGAAAAAAATATCGAAGAATGCAAAACTTTTTGTGAGGCAAATGACATTCCCTATTATGTGATAGATGTTGCCGAAGAATACAAAAAACAGGTTCTTGACTATTTTACTGCCGAATACCGCGCCGGCCGCACGCCCAATCCGTGTATAAGATGCAATCGTTTTATAAAATTCGGTGCTCTTCTGGCCGGAATCAAAAATCTAGGCATAGACTACGATTATTTTTGTACAGGACACTATGCGTCGGCTGTGCGTTCAGATGTTTCACTCTCAGAATCTTACGGAATAACGGGAGACTCTGAAGGCAAAGACAAATATCCTGTTCAGATAGCATGTGCGATGGATGCAACAAAAGACCAGGCATATTTTCTTTACAGAATTCCGTCTGAAGTTCTGGAAAAAGTAAGGTTTCCGCTTGGGGAATACAAAAAGCGCGATGTCATTGCAATGGCTGTCAAGAAAGGACTTGTTGCTGCCGGCCGCGAAGAAAGCCAGGATTTTGTTCCTGAACAGCTGTTTGACTATCTGTTCAGCGATAAGCCTTCTGTTCCCGGGGATTTTATTGATATGGACGGCCACGTTCTTGGACACCACCGCGGAATAGAACATTACACTGTTGGACAGAGAAGGGGACTTGGCGTAAGTGCAAAAGAGCCTCTTTATGTTGCAGCAATAGACAAAGAAAAAAATCTCATTGTTCTTGGTAAAGATTCTGATCTTTTCTGCGAAGGGCTTATTGCAGACGATCTTGTCTGGCCTGCAGATTTTAATCCTTTAAAAGAATTTGATGCGCTTGTAAAGATAAGGCTTGCCTCACGTCCTGTTCCTGCAAGAATTGAACCATGCGGCAGTACAGAAATAGGGGGAGATGCCGTAAAGATTACGTTCAGCGAACCGCAGCGCGCAGTTGCCCCGGGACAGTCTGTCGTATTCTACAGGGACGGCGTTATCTGCGGCGGCGGAATAATCTCGGAATCAATTAAGAAAGGTTCCTCGGTTGCCACGCAGAATCAGTAAACGTCCAGAGCGTATGTTACTGAAGTTGCCGTTCCAAGAATATTTGTGACGGTAACAGAAACTGTATTCCGACCGTGGGTAAGCTGTATTATGGCCAGAAGTTGTCTTTCTGCGTCGGGGTACAGTTCCTGCGCTGAATAATTTGAGTTTCCTGTTGCACAAAGAAGACCTGCACTTTCTTTGAGAGTGTCGTATGATATGGACTCTACAGTAGCACCGTTTATTGCAACACTTGTTCTGTAAGGAACCGCAACACTCTGTCTTTTTCTGTAAAGTGAATAGACTCCTGCCGGAATGTATCTTTCCCATGTAAGATTGTGTGATTTTCCGTCCTTGCCGTCCATTGTAAGTGTACCGACGGCAAGTGGCAGTTCTTTTCCTACGCGAGGCATAAGAATTCTTGGGTTTATTACCGTGGCGTTTTTTGTGTCAATTACTTTGAATTCAAGACAGCTCTGTCCTTCCTGCCAGCCCGAGTTTCCGCTTACACCGAGTTTTTCGCCAGATTCAACATTTTTTGTTTCATAGAGTTTTTCTGGAATTGATTCGTCGTCAAGATTTGCATAGACCGTAACAAGATTGTCTTTGTGTGCTACAGTAACTGCGTTGCCGAGCGTGGACTCAAACCAGCCAAAGTCATCACCGTGGTCTGTAATAACGGCTGTAACGCGTCCTTCATAGGCTGCCTTTATTTCTGAATTGTCCTTGAATATAAGAGATGAACTTATTGTTCCGCCCCTGAGTTGCCCGAAGTAAGAAAAAAATGAATCTGAGGCTGTCTGTTCCTGCGGCCAGTCGAATGCAAAAGCTGCAGAAGAAGAAAGTGCGCATAAAGCGACTGCAACAAAAAATGAATTCCTTGTTTTCATAAACTATTCCCTCGAAACTGAAATTTTTGAAATTCTGTCATCGCGTCCTACAAAAAGCATGTTGCCGCGGACCTGTATAAAGGCGCTTGAACCTGTGAACGAAAAGGATGAAAGTTTGTGGTCAGAAGGCTCTATGGCTGTAACGGTGTAGGTATCTGCGTTTCTGCTCAGAACAAAAACAATGTTTTCTACCGCAGATTCTTCTATCTGGATAATTCTTCCGTCAATGGGAATTCTGGAACTTTTGAGTGTGTCGAGATTTGCTATACCAAGAAAACCTTTTGCGTCGTACCAGACAGTCTTCGAGTCCGAACTGAATTTTACAAGAACCTGAAAATTCTGTGAATTTTCAATATATTCGTGGAATATAACCCTTGAGTGCCCGCTGTTTTTTTCGGCAACAACGAATCTCTGTTTGTCCTGGCCGCTCACACATGCAATTCTGCTGCCGTCCTGCGAGATACCTGCTCCCAGAATGACTTCGTAAGTGCTTCCGCCGGGAGAAAAGCGTTGGGTCTGGTTGCCACTGTTGTCAAAAGAAACAAGCGTTCCGTCTGCAAAACCGGCTACTGTTCCGCCTGAGCTTGAAGAAAAAGCGGTTACCGGGGCATAGCTTTCATATTTCCAAAGTTGTGAACCGTCTTCTGCGTACATGCCGAATGATGTTCCGCCAGGGAAAAACATATACATTCTATCTTCTTCAAAAAACGGAAACCCCGGAGTGTCCATGCGTCCTGCAATTTTTGCGTCGGGAGTGCGGAATTCAGTATACTGGCTGTCTGCGCCGTAATATGCAAACCTTGAGTCAGAAATGGTTGCCTTGAACGGAAAAGAAATGCATGAAACAATGCGGCCATCTTTTGTAAAATAGCCTATATTCTGTGAAAGCCTGAACGGAATAAGCTCTTCTTTTGCAATTACAGGCTTTACGTTCTGGATGGATTCTGTCCATTCCGGCTTTAAGTGAAGTTCCGTGCTTAAAGGGCGTGCAGATAAAATTATATAAATAAAGCAGAATGCCGCTATGAATGGAACCGGTGAACTTTTTTTCTCATTGATTTTCATGTTTCTATCTTATATAAACGCAATAAAATAGGCAAGATATAGGAAGACAATAGTGGATTTAGCGGCAGACCTGATGTAAGCCCTGATGCAAGACTTGACAAAAAACCGTAAAGAATGCAAAATACTGCAAAGAAATAAGGGGTTATTGTGGAAGACGATATTCTTACTATAGAAGAAGTTGCAAAATATCTTCGCGTCAGTGAACGCACTGTTTATGACTGGGCACAGAAAGGTGAAATTCCAAGCGGAAAAATCGGAACTGTATGGCGTTTCAAAAAAGCAGAAATAGAAAAATGGGTGAACGAGCGTCTTTCTTCATCTTCGCGCCCTGCTGCAACCGATATTTCGGTGCAGGTAAAAAGCATTCTGTCTCCCGAGCGTATTGTTTTTATGAATCACCAGACAAAAAGAGATGCACTTGTAAGACTTGCCGCAAATCTGGCTACAGCTCCGCAGATTAAAGATGCACGCGAGCTTGAAACAGAGATTATAAAGCGCGAAGAACTTATGTCTACTTCTATAGGAAGGGGACTTGCAATTCCTCATGTAAGACTTTCGAGTGTTACTGACCTTGTTGTTTCTGTGGGAATCTCAAAATGCGATATAATTGATTTCCAGCCGATTGACGACATTCCGGTAAGGCTTCTGTTTATGATTGCCGCTGCATACAACCAGCACAGCTATTATCTTCAGACGCTTTCGTTTTTCAGCTCAAAGCTTAAGGATGCTGACTTAAGGAATTCTCTTCTGAATGCAGAAAATTCCATGGACGCGTACAATCTTCTTATAAAATAAAAAATTCATATAAACAAAGCAATTCTTAAGGGAGCAGAACCGGAATCCATTTGGATGAGTCCGCCTGCTCCTTTGCTATTGTACCCCAGGTGGCACCTTTTTTAGTAGTTTCACCGGTAAGATAAGCTTTTCCGCCGGCTTCAAACGAAAATCCCGGATGGTCAGAGACAAAACCTGCAACGGCGTGGGCATATTCTGCACTTACAAACATTACGGCATCTTCCCCCGCGCACTGGAGCATTACATCAATAAGCATAGAACGGCTGTCGCAGTCACTTCCCCTTCCCAAGAGAACAGACGGCAGTGGTGTAAAGTCACTGGATTTTAAGTTTCTGCCGTAGTCCAGGTTTTGTGTCCAGAACAGAAGTTTTTGTGCATAAGAAGTCATGTCGCTACATTCCGGGGCAATTTTTTCATAAACATTTTCGGCTGTTTGCGAAAGTCTTCCTGCAGAGTCGCGGAAAATCATTCTGTAATAGCGCTGCCATACTTCTTTCCAGAGAGGGCTTTTCTGGTATAGGAGCGATACGGAATATTCCCTGTCCACAAGATACTGCGCTGCTTCTTCGTCCGATTTGTCCAGTGAAGTTTTTATTGTTTTGCCGTCAATCTGAAGTTCTACATGAAGTTTTTCTTCTCCCGGGAAAATAAATGAAGTAAGCGGGCCGCATTCAAAGAAACTGCTTCTGTCGGGGTAAAGGGAATCTGCGATGCTTGCGGCAAGGCTCAGTGCCTGAACGTTGTCTTTTTGAGTAGTCCACGCCGCGCACAAAAAAAGCGTGTCATCTTTTGGAATGCGCACACATACGGCATAACCTGCAGCCGGTGTTCCAAGTACTTTTTCTTCTATTATACCGCAGGCTCTGTCTCTTTTGTTCCACGGAATTGCACCGCATGAAAAGCCTTCTGCTATTTTTTCGAGCGAACCGTTCAGGGCTTTAAGGGCACTGTCATATCTTTTTGCACCGTAAATGCGGACCAGGGCTTTAACAGGGGCGGCATCCGATGCAAGCAAAAAGTATGTGCCTTCTGCGTTGCTTTCGGTAACATTTGTTCCTTCTGGAAGATCCATTGTAACTTCATCGCCGTAAATGCTGAATCCGGTTCGTTCTGCAAAGGATGAATGTGCTGTAGCAAAAAATGCGCATAATGCACAGAGAATAAATCTGTAAAGTTTGCCCGTTTGTATTGTCATTTTATTGAACCTCATTTAATATATTCGGCAGATGGAACGCATTTCAGTATTATTTGAAAACGAAGAGATTCTTGTCGTAAACAAGCCGTTCGGACTTGCTGTCCAGGGCGGTAAGGGCGTGGGCCGCTCCCTTGATGATGAACTGTCGGCACAGGTAGGTTACAGAGTTCATCTTGTTCACAGGCTGGACAAAGATACGTCGGGGATTCTTGTAGTTGCAAAAAACACGCAGTCAGCCGCAAAATGGACGTCTCTTATCGGAGGCGGCCTTGTAAAAAAACAGTACATGGCCGTTTGCACAGGAGAACCTGATTCCGGCGGTACTGGAAATGGCAAAATAGAAACTTCAGTTACCGCACACGGAAAAGTTCAGTCTGCCCTGACATATTTTACCGTAGAAAAGCGCACATCTGTTGCCGTAGAAACAGAAGGCGGCCTTAAGGAGATTCCGCTTTTTCTTTTGAAACTTGAACTTGGGACAGGCCGTATGCACCAGTTGAGGATACAGCTTGCGGGAGCCCGTTCCCCTATTGCGGCAGATGACCAGCACGGTGACTTTAAAACAAACAAACTTCTTCGCAAAGCCGGAATAAAAAAACTTCAGCTTGCGGCCGTCTGCCTTAATCTAAAAGTACCGGGAGTTCCTGAAAAAATAGAAATTCCGCTTCCTTTCCATATGCAGGAAACTCTGGAAAAGTACTTTGGTTATTGACATATTTTTTCTTATATGGTAATGTAATTGTACATTTTAATATTCTTTAAGATGGAGCCGAAAAAAGGGCTCCTTTTTTTTAGTCTTTTTAAGAGGTTTGATTTGGAATATATTTCTCCGGAAAAAAATCCCTATTTCAAGGACTGTTCCGCTGTAGTAGAGGCGGAGGGTTTTAAACTTGTGGAACTGCAGGTTGTTCCACAGCACGGAGCTGTTCGTGTATCTGCAGTTATCGCGTCAAAAGATCCCTCAAAGGACATTGGTGTTTCTGACTGTGCAAAGGCACACCGCGCTCTTCAGCCAAAGTTAATTGCATTGCTTCACAAGTCCGAGGACGATGTTTCCATGGAAGTGTGTTCTCCCGGAATGGAACGCAATTTCAAAAATGCCGCAGAATTTTCTGTCTTTACCGGCCGTGAAGTACGTGTATGGGACAAAACTGTCGGTGACTGGGTTCGCGGCATAATAAAATCTTCTGATACAGAACAGGTTACACTGGAACTAGAGGCTGGCGGTGAAAAATCCGTAGCCTATAATGATATTGCCAAGGCAAAATTTATACATTTATAAGGGGGCTTGATATGTCAGAAATGGCAGATGCAATCCGTGCGCTTTCCGCAGAAAAGGGTATCAGCGAGGATTCAATCAGGCAGACAATTGAAAACACAATTAAGGCGGCTTACAAGAGAACTTTCGGAACATCGGACAACTGTATAGTTAAATTTGCCGATGACAATTCCGATGTTGACGTTTATTCCCGTAAGACTATTGTTGACGGAGTTTATGATCCTGTTATGGAAATAGAACTTGAGGATGCGCTTAAACTTTCTTCTGACAGCGAACTCGGTGACGAAATAGACATCCGCATTGATCCGCATGACTTTGAGCGTTCTGCAGTTACTACAGGAAAACAGGCTGCACACCAGGCTCTGGGCGAAAGTTTCAAGGATAATCTTTACAACGAATACAAGTCAAAGATCGGTGAGGTTATAATTGGATACTACCAGCGTGAACACAAGGGAAGCATTTATGTAGATCTCGGAAAGGTCGAAGGCGTGCTTCCTGTAAAATACCAGAGTCCGCGCGAAACTTACGAAAAGAATGACAGAATAAAGGCACTTATTGTAGATATAAAGAAAACTTCTTCTGGTATTCAGCTTGTTTTGAGTCGCAGCGATCCTAAACTTGTAGAAAACATTCTTTCCGTTGATGTTCCAGAAATTGCAGATAAGATTGTTACCATAAAGAAAGTTGTACGCGAAGCCGGTTACAGAACAAAGATTGCTGTTATAAGTGACAAGAGTGATGTTGATCCGGTTGGCGCATGTGTTGGTCTTAAGGGAACACGTATACAGAATGTTATTCGTGAACTTTCAGGTGAAAAAATTGATGTTCTCAGATATGACGAAGATCCGCATGTGTTCATCAAAAATGCACTTTCACCTGCCGAAGTCAAGAAAGTTATTGTTCTTGATGAAGACAAAAAGCTTGCTCTTGCCGTTGTTTCTGAATCTGAATTTTCAATTGCAATCGGTAAGCAGGGACAGAACGTTCGTCTTGCAAACAGACTCTGCGACTGGAATATTGATGTCAAGACAGAAGAACAGGCTGCCGAAATGGATGTTTCCGAAACAGATGCACGCAAGGCCGCAGAAAATCTGTTCAACGGGGATTCTGAAAATTACGAAGAAATAACTTCTGTCGCACAGCTTTCTGGCATTGAACCGAGAGTTGTTGAACTTCTCAAGAATGCAGAACTTGATGACATTGAGCGTTTTGTTGCTGCAGCAAAGGACGGAAGTGCACTTAAGGTAGAAGGACTTACACAGGAAGATATTGATGCTGTAAGTAAGGTTATAAACGATACTGTAGAATTTGAGGAAGAGGATGCCGCAGATGCTGCCGCTGAAGATGCACAGCCGCAGGAAGTTTCTGATGACGAAGAAGAAGAGTACTTCTGCCCTGAATGCGGTGCAAAAATATCTCTTGATATGTCTCATTGTCCAAAATGCGGTGTTGAGTTAGTATTTGAAGAGGAGTAAGGAAATAGAATATATGGCGGATGAATCAGAAAAAAAGCCCGAATTTGTTTTGAACAAAAAAGAGAAGACAACAGAGTCTCAGCCAAAAAAGAAAGTGGTTGTCATCAAGCGCAAAACCACAGGTGCTGCCGGCACAGCTTCAACTTCACCCAAGGAACCTAAAAAGGAACCTCACAGGGTTGTAGTAGCAAAGAAGGCTCCTGAATCATCCGCTAAACCGGAAGATACTAAGAGTGCTGTAGTTCCGGAATCAAAGCCTGCTTCACGTCCTGCAAGTGCAGAAAGTGAAAAACCCGCACAGCCCCAGACCACTTCTGCAGAATCAAAGCCTGCACAGAAGTCCCAGGTACAGACGTTTGAGCTTCACAGTGCCAGACCTAATGTCAAGGCAGGAAACCTCAGTGGCGGACCAAGGGGACGTTACGGCAACGGCGGCTACAACCGTCGCGATGGTGGTGGATTTACAGGCACACAGGCCCGTGAAGGATACCAGAGCCGTGAGCGTACCGGCGGTTACAATAACGGCGGCCAGAGAACAGGCGGCTTTAATAACGGATCGCGCCAGGGCGGCTACAATAACGGCGGCCAGAGAACAGGCGGCTTTAATAACGGATCGCGCCAGGGTGGTTTTGGTGGCGGAAGGCCTGGTTTCGGCGGTGGTGCTGGAAGACCGGGACAGGGCGCTCCCAGACCGGGTTTTGGTGGCGGTGCCGGAAGACCGTTCAGCGACCCTTCTGCAATTGCCGGAAACAAGGTTCCTGCAAAGAAGCAGTTCAAGGGCAAAAAGCAGGTTTATAACAGAAAGAACAAAGAAGATGTCTTTGATGAGAATGAGCTTTACCAGAACAAAAAGCGTGAGGCAACTCCTGCCAGCGTAGTTCCTTCAAAGATAGATATAATGGAAACAATTTCTGTTTCTGATCTTGCAAAGAAGATGAATCTCAAGGCAAGTGAAATTATCGCAAAACTTATGTCAATGGGAATGATGGTTACAATTAACCAGTATATTGACAGCGATACTGCGACAATTCTTGCTTCTGAATATAACTGTCAGGTTCATCTTGTAAGCCTTTATGACGAAACGGTTATTGAAAGCGATCAGGGCAGTGAAGAAAGCATCCGCCTTCGTCCTCCGATTGTTACTGTAATGGGTCATGTAGACCACGGTAAGACAAAGACACTTGATGCCATACGCAATACAAATGTCGTTGACGGTGAGGCCGGCGGTATTACACAGAAAATCGGTGCTTATCAAGTTGCAACACCAAAGGGTGTCATTACATTCCTTGATACACCGGGTCACGAAGCGTTTACAATGATGCGCGCCCGCGGTGCACAGATTACTGATATTGTAGTTCTTGTTGTTGCTGCAGATGACGGTGTTATGCCCCAGACTCTCGAAGCCATAAACCACGCAAAGGACGCAAAAGTTCCGATCATTGTTGCAGTAAACAAAATCGACAAGCCTGAAGCAAATCCTGACCGCGTTATGACACAGCTTTCTGAGCGTGGACTTACTCCAGAAGCATGGGGCGGCGATACACAGTACGTAAATATTTCGGCCCTCAAGAGAGAAGGAATTGATGATCTTCTTGATGCAATTCTTGTTCAGGCAGAAATGCTGGAACTCAAGGCACAGTATGACTGCCGTGCAGAAGGTAAGGTTATTGAAAGCCGCATAGATCAGGGACGCGGTGTTGTTACTTCTGTTATTATTCAGAGGGGAACTCTCCATACCGGTGATCCTTTTGTTGCAGGAATTTATTCAGGCCGCGTAAGGGCTATTTTCAACGATCGCGGTCAGAAAATCCATGAAGCAACTCCTTCAATGCCTGTTGAAATTCTTGGTATTGAAAGCATGCCGAATGCCGGTGATCCGTTCCAGGTTACTGAAACAGAAAAGAATGCCCGCGCATTTGCTGCAAAAAGACAAGAACTCAGAAGACTTGAAGAAGCAAAAGCCGTCAAGAAGGTTACTCTCGACAATCTTTATTCCACAATTGAACAGAAAGAAATCAAGGAATTCAAGGTTGTTATCAAGGCCGATCTTCAGGGTAGTGCCGAAGCTCTCAAGACTTCACTTGAAAAGCTTTCTACCCGCGATATAAGACTTGTTGTAATTCATTCAAGTGCAGGTGCAATCAACGAAAGCGACGTTATGCTTGCTGCTGCTGATGACAATGCAATTATTATCGGATTCAACGTACGCCCGACTCCGAAGGCAAAGCTTCTTGCAGACCAGGAAAAAATCGAGATACGCAAGTACAATATTATCTACAAGTGTGTTGAAGAAATTACCCAGGCCATGGAAGGTATGCTTAAGCCCGATACAAAGGAAGAAGTTACCGGTACAGCCGAAGTCCGCAATACATTCAAGGTTCCCAAAGTCGGAACAATTGCCGGATGTTATGTTACCGATGGTATTATCAAGCGCTCAAGCAATGTCAATATCATTCGCGACGGTGTTGTTAAATATACTGGAAAGGTTGCTTCTCTCAAGAGGTTCAAGGAAGACGCAAAAGAAGTTCGTGAAGGATTTGAATGTGGTCTTGGAATTGAAAACTGGCAGGATATCCAGGTTGGAGACCAGATTGAAGCATTCGAATTTGTTGAGGTTGCCAGAAAACTTGGACAGACGCTTGTTGACGAAAAAGCCGAAATGGAAAGAAAAGAGGCCCTTCGTGCTTCTGGTTCCGAAGAAGCTGTTTCGACCGACGCAGAATAGCGGTTGTTCATTCCGCGCAACTGGTTTTTAATTACAGGTTACGGTGCTGTTTGTAAAGACAGGCGGCACCGCAGCCATTTTAAAGGAAAACAATAGTTTATGGGACAATACAGGCTTATACGCCTTGGTGAACAGATAAAGCAGGAAATTGCCACAATGCTTTTGCGGCACGAAGTTAAAGATCCGCGTGTAAACGAGTTTCTTACAATCAACCGTGTTGAAGTAGCAGGCGATCTTGCCTATGCAAAAGTTTATGTTTCATCATTTATGGATGACAAAGCCGTAGAGCGCGGTGTAGAAGGTCTTCAGAGTGCGGCTGGTTTTATTCAGTCTTGCATTGCAAAAAAACTTTCTATATATAAGTTTCCGAAGTTTACGTTTATTGCCGACTTCAGTATGAAGGAAGGTTATAAGATGGTACAGAAACTGAATGCGCTTGAGTCAGAAAGAAAATCTGATGAATAAAAAATATTCTCCTTCCGGGGTTATGCTTTATGCAAAGACTCCGGGAATTACAAGTTTTTCTTCTCTCTGGAGTATCAAACATGCACTCGGTACAGATAAGGTAGGGCATACAGGTACACTCGATTCGTTTGCCGAAGGTCTTCTGGTTGTACTGAGTGGAAGTCTTACGCATCTTGTTCCGCATATAACCGGGTTTACTAAAACTTACAGGGCTGTTGTCTGTTTTGGACGCGGTACCGATACACTTGACCCGGGCGGAGCTGTTACTGCAACAGGCCGTGCTCCTTCAAAAGAAGAAATTGAGACTGTGCTTCCGTCGTTTACAGGAGCCCTTCTTCAGACACCGCCTGTTTATTCTGCAGTTCATGTTGGCGGAAAACGTGCCAGCGATATGGCCAGAACCGGAAAAGCCGTCACTATGGAAAGCCGTCAGGTTTTTGTCTATTCAAACACAATGCTCGATTACCGTGCTGCAAGTGACAGTGACCCGTGTTCCTATGCTCTTCTTGAAATTGTCTGTTCAAAGGGAACGTATATCAGAGCTTTGGCAAGGGATATTGCACAGGCGTGCGGAACCTGCGCGCATTTGAGTGCTTTAAGAAGAACTTCTGTTGGTCCGTTTAAACTTGAAGATGCTGCATGTGTTTCTATGCTCGGGGAATTTACAATAGACTCTGGAATAAAAAACGATATGCGCTTTCAAAAAGAGCGTGACAGGCTTTCGGAAAAAATTGAGGCAGACAAAAAAAAGAACCGTGTTACCGATCCGCAGGAAGTTGTAGACGACATACGCAGTCATTTCAGAACGTTTACCCCGGAACTTGCTTCTCTCTGCGGATTCAGATGCGATACGCTTAAAGAAGAATTTCTGCGTTCCTATCTTAACGGGCGTCCTCTTTCGTCACGCATGTTTACAAAAGACCAGGGACCCGAAAAAGACTATATCTTCTATAATCCCGACGAGATTTCTGTATTTTATCCTGACCGTTCTTTTGCAGGAATTATAAAAATAAATGAAGATTACAGACTTTCGTACGGATTCGTTGTTCCGCCTGAAAAAGAAAAGAAAATTTCTGTTTTTTCATGGGATGATGTTTCTGGCAGGGCTTTTCCTGTTGAATGGCTTGCAAAGGGAACTTCTGTTTCTGTAGGAAGTTTTGACGGTTTTCACAGCGGTCATGCAAAACTTGTAGACGGTGTACTGGCAGGCAGCGGTCTTGTTTCGGGTATTCTGATGTTCAGAAAGTCATTCCGTAGTTTTGATTCAGACTACCAGGGTGATGTTTCTACTTTAAGGCAGAGAATAGATTACTGCGCTCAGAAAGGCGTTGACTTTGTTGTGGTAATTGACTTTTCTGATGAATTCAGTAGAATGGAAGGAAGCGTTTTTGTCAGAAAACTTCTGTCGTTGCTTAACATGAAAAGACTGGTAGAAGGAAAGGACTTCAGGTGCGGTTACAAAGGTTCACTTGATATGGAAAGCCTTCGCAAAATGTCTGTTGAGTCAGGTTTTGAGCTGGTTTGTGTTGACAATGTGGATTTTAACGGTGAACGTGTAAGTTCTTCAAGAATACGTGATTCTGTTAAAAAGGCCTGTTTTGCAGATGTTCAGAAAATGCTTTTAAGACCGTTTTCATACGATTGTTCGGGTTTTGACTGGAAGATTTCCAAAAAAAAGTCTTCGAGTGATTTTTCGTGGTTTGAAACGGAGTCTTCTTCGGAACAGGTTCTGCCTTCTGACGGAGACTATAATGTTGTTGCAGTTTTGTCCGACGGAAGTTCTGAAAAAGATCCTTCCGGGCTGAATACACTGCATACCGTTTGTTCAGTAAGCGGGGGACGCATTTCTTTGCTTCTTCCTGCGGCTGGTACATCGGAGCGTGTGCGGACTGTAAATTTTATTCCCGCCGTATAATTAATTTTGCTTGGAATCTAAAATGTCAGTTGGTCCCAGGTAAATATTGAAGGCTGGAAAACACAAGGAGTAAGTAATGGCACTTACAAAAGAAACAACTTCATCTATCGTAACGAAGTTTGGAGCCGGAGCAACAGACACCGGCAATGCAAAAGTTCAGATTGCACTTCTTACAGAGCGCATTAAGGAACTTACCGCACACTGCAAGCAGTTTCCCAAGGACGCTTGTGCTTCACGCGGTCTTCTTAAGGTAGTAGGATCACGCCGCAAGATGCTTAAGTATCTTCAGCGCAAGGATCTTGAGACATACCGCTCTCTTATTAAGGAACTTGGTATTCGCAAGTAAGAGTTGTGTCAGACGGCAGCCTGGGTCATATTTTTTGAGTCAGACTGCCGTTTGTGTTGTATGAGGTGTTCCGGCTGTTCAAACGGTTCGCCCAGGGATACTTTTTTCCCGTTGGAAGTAAAAGAATTTATATATTATAGAAGGAAAAGATGATTCAAAGAGTAACGAAAAAAATCGGTGACACAGACCTGATCCTTGAGACAGGTAAAATTGGAAAGCAGGCTAACGGCTGCGTTTATGCACAGTTCGGAGGCACTGCCGTCATAGCTACGGTTTGCGCTTCAAGCAACGTAACGGAAGGTATGGATTTTGTTCCCGTTACTGTCGATTATAATGAGAAATTTTATGCCGCAGGAAAAATTCCCGGCGGATTTGTAAAGCGTGAAGGTCGTCCAAAGGATAAGGAAATTCTTGTAAGCCGCCTTATTGACAGACCTATGAGACCTCTTTTTGAACCTACATTCGGACGCGAAATTCAGATTGTTCCGACATGTGTTTCTGTTGACGGAAAAAACCCTCCTGATATTCTTGCAGTAATTGCTGCTTCTGCTGCTGTTACAATCAGTGATATTCCGTTCCATGGTCCTGTTGCAGGTGTTCGCGTCTGCTACCTTAACGGTGAATATGTTCTTAACCCTACATATGAGCAGATTGAAAAGTCCCAGCTCGAAATTGTTGTTGCCGGAACAAAAGACGGATTTACAATGGTTGAAGGCGGTGCAAATGAAGCCGGTGAAGATGTTATGCTTGGCGCTCTTGAAAAAGCACAGGACTTTATCAGGGAGATGTGTATTCTTCAGGAAGAACTCCAGAAGCTTGCAGGAAAAGACAAGCTTCCTCTTGCTCCTCTTGATGTTAAACTTGAAAATGCAGAAGCTATTGAAGCAGAAGCTGTTCCTCTTATGAAGGAAGCCTGCTTCCAGAAGGGAAAAATGGCCCGCGGAAATGCAGTCAAGGCTGTAAAGAAGCAGGTTGCCGAGCACTATAAGGAGCAGCTTGAAGATGAGGTTCAGGCACGCCTTTATGATGCTCTTTTTGATGACATCCAGTACAAAATTCTGCGTTCAAGCATTCTTGACAAGGGACTCAGAATTGACGGTCGCGGAACAGAAGATATCCGCCCGATTACATGCGAAGTAAATGTTCTTCCACGTCCACACGGAAGTGCACTCTTTACACGCGGTGAAACACAGTCTCTTGCTGTTACTACTCTTGGAACTGCAATGGACGAGCAGGTTTATGACGATATTGAAGGTGATCGCAGCGAGAATTTTATTCTTCACTATAACTTCCCGCCGTATTCTGTAGGTGAAGTAGGTAAACTTTCTACAGGACGCCGCGAAATTGGACACGGAAACCTTGCACGCCGTTCACTTGCACCGATGATTCCTTCAAGGGACGAATTCCCGTATACAATCCGTGTTGTTTCTGAAATTATGGAATCAAACGGTTCTTCATCACAGGCTTCTACCTGTGGCGGATGTCTTTCACTTCTTGCTGCCGGTGTTCCTATGAAAAAGATGGTTGCAGGTATAGCCATGGGTCTTATTACAGACGGACCGCAGTACAAAAAGTATGCAATTCTTTCTGATATTCTTGGTGAAGAAGATCATCTTGGAGACATGGACTTTAAGGTAGCCGGTACAAGAGACGGTATTACAGGCTTCCAGATGGATATCAAGATTGCCGGTGTTTCTATGGACATTATGCGCAAGGCTCTTGATCAGGCCAAACGCGGACGCAATCATATTCTTGACATAATGGAAAAGTGCATTAACAAACCGCAGCCAATAAGCCAGTATGCCCCGAAAATTGACAGTCTTAAGATCCCTGTAGACAAGATTGGTGCCCTTATCGGACCGGGCGGAAAGAACGTAAAGTCTTTGTGCCAGCAGTATGGTGTTACAATCAACACTGACGATGACGGAACAGTTACAATCTACGGAAAGACAGCTATTTCTACGGATGCAGCAAAGGCAGCCGTTAAGGGAATCTGCGAAGATCCGGAGCCGGGTACAATTTACAACGGAACAGTAAAGCGCATTATGGACTTTGGTGCTTTCGTTGAAATTCTTCCTGGAAAAGAAGGTCTTTGCCATATTTCAAAGCTTTCAAGAAGCCGCGTAGAAAAGGTTACCGATGTTCTTAAGGAAGGACAGGTAATTCCTGTAAAACTTCTTGAGGTAGACAAGATGGGAAGACTTAATCTTTCTTATATTGATGCCATTGAAGATCAGGCCAGGAAAAACGGCTGATTTTAAGGACAATAAATGCCTGTCAACGCAATAAAACTGCGGAACAGGGTTATGCTCTTTACGGAACCGGTTGTGACTTCTAAAACAGTTGCAATCGGTTTTTGGTTTTCTGTAGGAAGCCGTCTTGAACGCGATGGTGAACACGGCATAACTCATTTTACCGAACATCTTTTATTCAAAGGAACGCGAACAAGGTCTGCCAGGGACATAGCTTGTGCTTTTGACAGAATTGGCGGTTACGTAAATGCCTTTACGGAGCGCGAGAATGTCTGCGTTTACTGTACAATTCCCGGAGGAACAGAATCTGTAGAAACAGCACTGTCTGTTCTGTGCGATATGTGCAATAATTCAGTTTTTCCTGAAGATGAGATAGAACGGGAACGCGCGGTTGTCAAAAGTGAAATTGCCTCTGTTGAAGATGATCCCGAAGAGTCGGCAATGGACAGGGTTTCTGAATGTGTTTGGCCCGGTCAGTCTTTGAGTACCAGTATTACGGGAAGCAGTGAAGATGTGGATTCAATTACACGTGAACAGCTATTGGACTGGTATGACAAATATTTTGTTAACGGTAATCTTTGTGTTTTTGCCGCCGGAATGGTTGATTCAGATTTTATTGCAGAAAAATTGGAAACCCTTTCTTTAAAAAGTGACGTGCCCATTGAGTTTTCTGAACAAGGCTTTGGAAAACTTCCTGTCTGGAAAAACGGTTTTAATTTTATAAAGGCCGGTTTTAACCAGACACAGGTGTTTGAACTTTTCCCGCTTGCGATGCCTGTCAGCGAAAAAGACTATTATACGGCCGCTGTTTTTAATGCGATTGCCGGTGACAGTATGAGCAGCCGGCTGTTTGATTCAATGCGCGAGAGGAGCGGGCTGTGTTACACGGTGTACAGTTTTTTTACATTTTATGCAGATGTTGCTGCCTGGTGTGCTTATGCAAGCTGCGATAATGACAAGGCAGTTTCTGTTGCTTCACTTTTTATTGATGAGATAGAAAAGATTTCCCGCTCCGGTGTTTCGGACGCAGAACTTGAGGCTGCAAAAATGCATTTGTGCGGGGAAGAGATACTGGGTTCAGAGGATATGGAATTCAGGATGAAGCGTATGCAGCGCAATTATTCCATGGGATTTAATCTTAATGACACGTCTCGGATTCTGGAGTGTATACGTTCTGTTACAAAGAATGATATAATTGAATTTATAGAAAAGCTGTTTGATTTTAATAAAATGGCTTTTGTTGTTTACGGAAAAAGTTTATCTATGAAATCAAAGAGGAATATTCTATGCAGGAAAAAATAAATATTTCATGCACTGTAAAAAAAGGTGCAATTGTTCCGGAGTATAAGACTGCCGGTGCGGCCGGTGCCGATGTGTGTGCTTTTCTGGAAGAATCAGTTACACTTGCGGCCGGAAAAAGAGTTCTTGTTCCTACAGGGCTCAGTTTTGAAATTCCTGAAGGTTATGAAATTCAGGTAAGGCCAAGGAGCGGGCTTGCGTTTAAAAACGGGGTTACGGTTTTGAATACACCCGGAACAATTGACAGTGACTACCGCGGTGAACTTAAAATTCTTCTGGTGAATCACGGCGATGCTGATTTTGTAATAAATAGCGGTGACAGAATTGCACAGATTGTTGTGGCTCCCGTTACACTCGGAATTTTTACTGAAGCATCTGAACTTTCTGAAACAGAGCGGGGAGCAGGCGGCTTCGGAAGCACGGGTGTTGCAGAGTCCTAAAGTGCGGGGTTTTTGATTGTTTTTTTTTGATTCGCGCAAAAAGATTTCATTTTATTTCTCAAAGATTTTTTCTGTTCTGAAAAAATTCAGTCCGGTAAGGGTATTTTATCTTTTGGGATTTGTTCTTTCGGGACGTTTTCATAATCTTAAACTCAGAAAATTTTTCGGATTAAGGCTGGCACGACTTAAGGATATCAAAAGCAATGTTCTTGTAAAATATATTGCAAAAGAATTGTTTTTGTATTTTCTTGTATGCTTTGCTTTTTTCTTTGTTGTATTTTTTGTCAACCAGATTCTTTTGCTGGCAGAAACAATTCTTAAAAAAAGGGTTCCTGTTCTTTCTGTAATCAAACTGATAGGATATTGTCTTCCGGCTATAATTGCACAGTCTGCTCCTTTTGCAACGCTTGTGGGATTTCTTATGTGTCTTGGACGGCTTGTTTCTGACAATGAAGTTATTATTCTGAGGGCAAGCGGGCAGAGATATTCTGTTATCCTAAAGCCTGTAATAATAATGGGAATGCTTATTTCTGTTTTCAGCTTTGTAATGAATGACTATTTTCTTCCGCTGGGAACGCTTAACTACAACCGTATGTTCAAGCAGATTATTGTTTCCAATCCTGCCGTGGAACTTGAGTCGCAGTCTGTTAAGCGCATGAATGATGCTACTCTGGTTATTGGTGATGTTTCCAAATACAATGTGAGTGATCTTGTTTTGTTTGATGCGGCTGACGGAGGTAAACAGAGATTAATCATTTCCAAAAACACTGATGTAAAAAAAGCTGTCAGTCCGGGTGTCCTTATGCAGTTGAATATGGACGATGCTTTTGTTCTTATGCTGGACAAAAAAAACAGAAAAAATTTTGACATTCTTACTTCTGACGGAATGACGCTGAATGTTTTTGAAGATTCAATTATTTCTTCCAGTGGTGGAACTTCCCCGCGCGAGATGACATCGTGGGACCTTTACAAAAAAATTAAAAATATGAAGAAGCTCAACAATTCAACAAAGAAACAGCTTAACTCATATAATCTTGAATACAATAAAAAATTTTCAATTCCGTTTGGATCAATTTTCTTTGCACTGCTGGCTTTTCCACTGGCCCTTGTTTTTGGAAGAAAAGACGGGCAGACACTCGGACTTATTTTTGGAATTATAATTTCTGTTCTGTACTGGGCTGCAACTATTCTTGGACAGATGTTCGGGCTTAGAAGCGGATGGAACGGATTCTGGATGATGTGGGGACCAAACTTTTTTATCGGATTGATTGGAATTCTTCTTTACCTGAGGCTCCGGAAAAAATGAAAATTGTCGGATACATGCTCAAGAGATTTTTTGGAATTTTTCTTGGTGCTCTTTTATTTTTTGTTCTGATTCTTTCTCTTACAGATTTGTTTATGAATCTTTGGAATTATATTTCCAAAAATGTTACGTCGCAGCAGGTTGCAGAAATAATGCTTTTGTATATTCCAAAAACAATATGGTTTTCTGTTCCTATTGCAATGCTTTTTGCCACGGCTTATATGCTGAGTGATTTTTATGCAAAGAATGAACTACTTGCAATTTTTGCCTCAGGAATTTCTTTGTTTAAATTTACTGCACCTCTTCTTCTGGTTGCAGTTTTTATGAGCTTTGGACTTTTTTTCTTTGAAGACAATATTGTTGTTCCGACTTATGCAAAAAAACAGCAGATTCAGCAGCAGGTTCTTCACAAGGAAAAATCTTTGAACAATGACAAGATTGTAATAATGGCCTGTGAAGGGCGTGTTGTTTATAAGGCTGATTATTTTGACAACAAACTGCAGAAACTGTATTCGGTTTACATTCTGTTCAGGACAGAAGACAAAACTTTTGAGTCTGTAATTTATGCAGACAATGCAGAATGGTTGAATAATAAATGGAAGCTGAACGGTGCTGTTGAATATGCACTTTCGGGCGAAGAAGTGTCTGTTGTTCCGCTCAGGGCCGAACATCTTCTTTTGCTCACGGAACCGCCCGAAACTTTCAGAAACAATACGGTTTCTGTAGAAGAAGTAAATACACGCGAGGCACGTGCCTATATTGAACACCTGGAACGTGCAGGCCTTCCGAGTGCAGAGGCAAAGTCAGAATATTACAAAAAATATTCTTTTCCGTTTGTTGTTTTTATTGTTGTTTTCCTTGCAGTCGGGCTCAGCGGAAAAACCAGAAAAAATGTTCTTCTGATTAGTCTTGCCCTGAGTATTACTGCGGTTGTTCTTTTTTATGTAACGCAAATGGTTACCATGCTTATGGCAAAGTTTCAGGCTGTTCCGCCAATTTTTGGTTCATGGTTTCCTGTCATTATGTTTATTTTTATAAGCTGTGTTCTTCTTAGGTATGCAAAAACTTAATTTGTTTTTTTTGTTGATTTGATTTATAATTTTTTTTGTGGATGTTTTTATGATAGAAAATTTTTTTGAAGTTCATCACGAATGTTCCGGTTCACTTGCAAGAACAGGTGTTATTCATCTTGCTCACAGTGATGTTCAGACTCCTGTCTTTATGCCTGTCGGAACAAAGGGAACTGTCAAGGCAGTTTCAAAGGATGACCTTGACGAAATTGGTTTTGAAATTATTCTTGCAAACACTTACCATATGTACCTGAGACCCGGTGCAGATATTGTAAATGAGGCAGGCGGACTTCACGGGTTTACAAAATGGAACAAAAATTTTTTGACAGACTCGGGCGGCTTTCAGGTTTTTTCTCTTTCCAATCTAAGGAAAATACGTTCTGGCGGAATTGAATTCAGAAGCGACATTGACGGCAGCAAGCATTTTTTTACTCCCGAAAATGTTGTTCAGACACAGGCACTTTTGAACAGCGATATCCAGATGCAGCTCGATGTCTGTACCGGATTCGGCGTGGACCGTGCAGAAGCAGAACGTGCGCTTAAAATTACATCTGACTGGGCCCTGCGTGCAATAAATGAATGGAAGATTCAGCGTGACAAGGGCTATAAAGGAATTCTTTTTCCTATTGTTCAGGGAAATTTTTTTGATGACCTTCGCAAAGAAAGTGCAGAATTTGTGAGCGCACTGGATACTCCCGGTCTTGCCATCGGAGGCCTGAGTGTAGGGGAACCGGCAGATGTTTTTGCAGAAAAACTTCGTCACACTGTTCAGTTTGTAACGCGTTCAAAGCCAAGATATGTCATGGGAATAGGAACACCTGAATATATTCTTGAAGCTGTTGCCGACGGAATTGATATGTTTGACTGTGTTCAGCCTACAAGAATTGCGCGGCACGGACTTTATTTTTCAAGGCACGGAATGGTTTCTATAAAACAGAAACGCTTTGAAAGGGATTTTGGTCCTCTCGATCCTGAATGCAACTGCAAGGTCTGCAGAACATATTCGCGCGCTTACCTGAGACATATTTTCCGCGAGCAGGAAATTCTTTCTTCTATGCTGGCAAGCTATCACAACCTTTATTTCCTTCACAATATGATGCTTGAAATAAGGGATGCAATAAACAATGACAGGTTTGAGGAATACAGAAAGTCTTTCCTTGAAAAATTCCATTCAGGAAATATTTAACGCCTATGAAAAATATTTTTTTTATTTTGATTTTTGTTGTTTCCGCAGTGCACGTGTATGCGCAGGAGCTTCCTGCGACACCTTCAGAACAGACAGTAGATTCTTCTTTTGAACAGAGTGAAAGAACAGCTTCTGATGTGACAGAACAGACTGTTCAGCCGAAGAAAGAAGATGCGGAATTCAAGTACAAGATAGAAAAAATATACCCTGAACCAAAGCGTCCTTCTGTAAAGTCAGAATCATTTTTGGCCCAGGCAGATGAGAGTGACTCTTATGTAAAGGAATGCAGCGATACATTCAGGTACGGTCTTGAAGAAGATATTGCAACACTTTTGGACGAACTTACAAAAAATGATGACTTAAGGTTTGTTGATCCGATTTATGATTTGTTTCAGTCAACAAAAAGTCCTTCAATAAGAAACAAGATTCTTGCTTATTTTACAAAGCTCAAGGATCCGTGTCTTGCTGACTATGCTGTTGCAGTAATCAACGATCCCTATGATGAAAAAAAAGATACTGTGGATGCATGCTTTAAATATGTTGCCGCTGCCGGTTGTACAGAAGCTGTTCCGGGTTTGGTTGACCTTGTGGACAAAGAAGAGGAAAGGTATTTTAACGGAGCACTTTCTGCACTCGGAGATCTTGGCGGAAGGGAAGAGGCTTTGTTTCTTTCTTCATACATTGACCGCGATGATCTGACTGTAGCACAAAGGCAGTCCCTCATGCGTGTTCTTGGAAAAATCAAGGCTGTAGAAACCTGGGATAAACTTTCAGAAATTGCGCAGGACGAAGATGAAAACTCTTTTGTGAGAATGTATGCGGCCGAAGCAATCGGTGCAATGGAAAAGAGTGAGTCCGAAGATATTCTTCTTGATCTATTCGAATCTGATGACCCCAACTTCAGGGTTTATGTTCTTAAGGGAATGTCTTATTTTCATGATTCAAAAGCCGACGCACTTGTCATGCAGGCTCTGCGCGACTCACAGTACAAAGTACGCCTCGAAGCCGTTGAGTCTGCCGGAAAAAGGGATATGAAAGAAGCTGTTCCTTATCTTATTTACCGCTGCCGCGACAAAAATGAACAGAAGGCAGTCAAGGACAAATGCTACAAAGAAATTGCACGGTTGAACACAAAAGAGGGAAATGAATATCTTGTTGAAGTTCTTAAGGATAAAAAAATCGGTGACACAACAAAGGTAACCGTTGCTGCAAATCTATTGGAATTCAATCATGCTGGAACAGATGCTGTAATTGAACTTGCGCGCGAAAGCCTCAAAAGCGATGTTACAAAAAAACTGCGCTATGCTTTGGGAAAAGAATTTGCAAAATACGGCCGCCCTGAATTCGAAGAAATTTGTTCCGAATATATTGCAAGCGAAGATGTTGCAACACAGGGAACTGGGCTTGATATCTGGGCAAAGGGAAGGTATGAAGGCAACCGTGCTTCTGTAGAACTTATTGCAGCCGATGCAGAAGAAAAGGAAGAGCCTTCTGCAGAAAATAAAAAGACTTACCAGTTTGGTGTAAAAAAGAAAAATGCAAATGCAAAAAAAGCAAAACGCATTCTGGAACAGTCTGCTTCCAAACCTGTAGACGCAGTGTCCCATGCTGATGAAAATATTTCTGCCGGAAGCAAAACATCATCTGATGTGAATGCCGCTCCCGCTACAGAAAAAGAAACAGCGCCAGCAGATAATGCTGTGTCAGCAGACAATTCTGTTTCTGTAGACAATGTTGCCTCTGAATCTGAAACTTCTGCTGCAGTTGAATCTGGGAGTGTAGTTGAACAGGCTTCAGAAACAGAAACAGTTTCTGCTTCTGAAGCAGCAAAGTAAATGTCTATTCGTACATGCCATTAAGCACGCGGTAAATTATATTTATCTTTTCTTTCTGCGCTGAACTGAGATTTGAGTCTTTGCAGTCATCAATGAGTTTTTCAAGTGACGAAAGATTTTCGTTAAGCGCAGTTGTAAAACCGCGTGAAACCTTAAACCAGTATGTTCCGTTGCCGTCTGTAAATAGACAGGTAAAGCCGTATTCTTTTGTGGATTTTTTTGCAACCGTTACGCGCATTATACATGACGACATTCCGACCAGAGTTTCAAGTCCGTCAGGCTCGTTTATGTTTATATTCATTTTGCGCTGCCACTTGTCTTCTGCAAGAGGCATAAGGTTGAGCGTTTTGACGGCTTTTATAATGAGTTCCAGTTTTTCGCCGGACAAAAGCCTGTAGCCTTTTTCCATGACAATTGAACCTTTCATTGCGCCGATGTTTGCAAGAATATTTTCATTGTGTTCTGCCGCAACTGCAGCTTTAAGCTGGGTGAACGGAAGCTGTACAGTTTTTTTGCCCTTCTGTTTCTGGATTCTGAAATCCATTCCGCCGAATGAAACTTCATCTTCTGATTTGGACTTTGATTTTTCTTTCTTTGCAAGACGCGAGTCACTGCGGCCGACCTTTTCTTTTGCATCCCTGAAATTCTTTCCTGAATATTCAAGGTTTCCGGTAAGGCTTCTTCCTGACTTTCCGCGCACTTTAAGGAGGCTCTGTTCAAGGTTCGGGTCAATCTGAGCAAGAAGATTTTTTGTAAGAGGTGAAACACTCATTGCAAACATTCTGCTTGTTTTGACAATTTCACCGGCAACAATGTAAAGAGGATTTGTTCTGAACATAGAAGAACCGGGGTGGATTGAAATGTGGTCTGCTGTAAGACTTCTGTAATTTTCGCGTCCTTCCCTTACGCACACAAACTGAATCATTCCCGATGCAATGCAGCACAGGTAATTGTCCATGCTGCCGCCTCCTGTTATCGGCAGCTGCAGGCGTTCTGAAACAATCTGTTCAAGCTGGGTTTTTATGTTTAGAATCTCGGCCATTACGCGTTCGTCAAGGTAATTGTTTTTGCAGAATCGTTCTTTGTTGTTCATTGACATGTATGTGCGGAACAGTTTCACGTATGTTACAAAGTCGCCCTGTATGTCCCTGAACTCGTGGTGTGCCCTGCGTGCATCCATTTCTTCTCCTACAGGAAGTGCAAACGGTGACTGCGCGCTTAAAAATGAAGCAGCGATAAGTGACTCTTCCAGAATGTCGGGGTAGCGCATAATGCTTTCTACAATAATTCTGCTGACTCTTGGTTCGAGCGGGAACTCTACCATGAGCTTTCCTATTTTGCTTAGTGAACCGTCGCTTTCTATTGCTTTAAGCATTGTAAGCGTGTTTACTGCTCCTACAAGTCCTTCGTGTGCCGGCGGTGAAATAAAGTCAAATTTTTCAAAGTCAGTTATTCCGAGTTCTGACATTCTCAAAACAACTTCGCTTAAGTCTGTGCGGTATATTTCTTCTGTCGTATAGTTTTGTCTTGTGTCAAAATCTTTTCTGGGGTAAAGCCTGTAACATGTTCCTTCGCACGTCCTTCCGGCTCTTCCGCGGCGCTGGTTGCAGCTGGCTTTGCTTACCGGTGTTTCTATAAGGCTTGACGTAAATGTTTTGGGACTGTAGAAATTGAGCTTTGCAAGACCCGAGTCAATTACTGTCGTGATGCCGTTTATTGTGACCGAAGTTTCTGCAATGTTTGTGCTCAGAACAACTTTCTTTTTTCCAAAAGGTGCGCTGTCAAAAACTTTTTCCTGTTCTTCTTTGGGAAGCCTTCCGTAAAGCGGAACAATATGAATTCTGTTTCTGAACTGTGCGTTTGAAAGCCGCTGCATACAGTCCTTGATAAATTTTTCTCCCGGAAGGAATACGAGTATGTCACCGTTGTCCTTGTTGTCAAGAACGCGGTCAATCGTCTGCTCAATTTTTGCAAGAAGGGCTTCACATGCAACATCACTTGCAGTAGACGCGTGTACAGCCGGCGGGTCATAAACCATCGTGACCGGAAAGACCTGCGTCTCTATCGTAACAATCGGACAGCCGCCAAAATATTCGCTGAAAGATTCTGCGTTCATCGTTGCCGAACTGACAATTACCTTGAAATCTTTTCTGACTGCAAGAATTCTTTTTAGAAGTCCAAGAACAAAATCAATGTTAAGGCTGCGTTCGTGCGCTTCGTCAACCATAATGACAGAATACTTACTCATCCACGGGTCCAGTTTCATTTCCTGAAGAAGAATTCCGTCTGTCATGATTTTGATTTTTGTCGTTGCATCTGTCTTGTCTTCGAAACGCATTTTGTATCCGACAAGGCCCGGGAATTTTGTCTTGAGCTGCTTTGCAATGAATTCGCTTACGCTCAGGGCCGCAATTCTTCTTGGCTGGGTTACGGCAATCATTCCGTTTTGTGAGTAACCCGCTTCATGAAGAATAACCGGAAGCTGTGTGGTTTTTCCGCTTCCTGTAGGGCTTTGAACAACTATAACCTGATTTGTTTTGAGTGTGTCAAGAATTTTCTGTTTCTGCGCGTACACCGGCAGATTTTTGTAGTTTATTGCCATATAATATTTCCTTTAATTTTTTCCATTAGTTTTTTTCTTTCTCCAAGATAGTTCGCCCATGTTTTTTGTTTTTTAAGTTTAAGCTCTTCAATAAATTCATCGTCAAGAACTTTTATTACAAAGTGCCATGAAGGTGTAATGTATGTCGTAATAAGAACCGGATCCACCTGTTCAATTACAATTCCGCGCGAATCTTTTGAAACCACAACATTTGTTATAAATGCATCGCCTGTATAATCCCTGCTGCAGGAAGGGTTGCTGAAGTCAGGCTCCCTTCTCTGGCCGCTGATTGTGTTCCCCTGCGAAAAGAAAACAATTTTTCTTGCCGTTCCGTTTTCATCTGCATAAACATTCCATTCTTTTGCAATATGCGGATGGTTTGCATTTATTATATCTACACCGGCGTTAAGTATGTCTGTATAGAATTTTTTCTGCCTGTCCGAAACTCCAGGAACATATTCTTCTTCGGCAGTGTGAAGGCTTAAAACAAAAAGGTCGCATTCATTTTTCTGCCGCAGCATTTTGAGTTCTTCAAGAAACAATCTGCGCTGTTTTTCAGAAGGCCTTACATAATCTATGTAAGAAGAAAAATCGTTTCTGTTTAGAACTTCCGTCACAGCACAGTAAAGGACTTTCCAGCCTGCCGCGTCAATGAGCGCGAATGTAAGAGGTGCGTTCTTTGAATCTTTTATTCCGGCCGAATAAACTTTGCGTTCAGAGTCTGCGTACAGGGCGCTTTGTTTTTCAAAGTATTTTTTTGTGGCACGCATTCCGTCAAGCCCGTAATCATTCGTGTGGTTGTTTGCAAGGCTGAATACATTGAACCCCGCAGAAATTGCCGCGTCGGGGTAAGCGTGCTTTACATTAAAATTCGGGTAGCTCGAATATTCCTTTGAATCGTCAACAGTAGTTTCAAGATTTACAAATGCAAGATCGCTTTTTTTAAGCAGAGGCTCAATGTCTTTGTAAATTTCACTGAAGTTTCCGCGAACATTATGCTTGTGTGCCATTATGTCACCGGCAAAGGCAAGTGTAAGAGTTTGCACTGACTGTTCACCTGTCGCCTGCAGAACCGTAAGTCCTTCGGGAACAGAATCTGCCGTTTTCTGTTTGTCCGGGGAAGAGGCACATGAAAACAGAAGGGCACAGATAGCGGCAAAGGTGGCAAATGTTGCATTTTTTCTGAATGTTAAAAATTGGTAAAATACGTTCACTGCATTATATTCTACATATATATTGCATTTTTTACAATAGAACAGAACCCTGCTTTTTGTGTCTGTTCCGTGCGCGCTGTTTCTCGTATTCAGTTCCGCATCTGCCGCTGTTCCGACGATTTGTAAAAAACGGAAGTCAGAAAAAGATATATGTTCTATTTTATTGACATTAAGGCATAAAAAGGGTATAAGTTTCTCATTGCGAAGACGCAGAATCTTTTCGGTTCAGGAAAGGTTCTGCGTCTTTTTTTTTAATTCAACCTGGAGGAACCTATGAAAAAATCTATTTTAAGGGCAGCAGCAGTTTTTGCAGCAGTTGCAGCATTGGGCGGAATGTTTACCGGATGCAGCAAGAAAAAAGCCGAACCAGAATTCGTCTATACCGGAAAACCCGAATATGCAGAATTTGCAAAGGCAGTAAAAGGAAAGCTCCGTGTAGGAATCGAATGTGCCTATGCTCCGTTCAACTGGACACAGCCTTCAAAAACTGTTCCGGGTCATCCTGAATATACCGCTGCACAAATTTACGGTTCACCTGACTATACATTCGGATTTGACATAATCTTCTCACAGCTGCTTGCAGACGAAATGGGACTCGAACTCGAAGTACACAAAAACGACTGGGCATCAATCTGGATGGGACTCAAGGCCGGTGACTATGATCTTGTAGAATCAGGAAGCATTTATTCAGAAGAGCGCGACAAGTTCCTTGATTACATTGATCCTTACTACAACCGCTTTAACGTAATCGTCGTAAAAAAGGACAGCCCCTATGCTTCATACACAAAACTCGAGCAGTTCAAGGGACTCAAGTTTACAACACAGATTAACACAAACTGGCCGGCTTACATCAACCAGGTACCGGAACCTGTAATTCTTCCTTACCCCGACACATGTACCGAAGTAATAATGAAAGTTGCAATGGGTGATGTTGACTGCGGTGTTATGGACTGGCCTACAGCTTATTCAGGATGCCTTTCAAACCCCAACGTTGTGATTGTAAACCTCGAAGAAGGCCACGACTTTGTAACACCGCCCGATGCTTCAGACACCTGTACACCTTCTGTACTTGACGGAAACAAAGTAGCCGTAGATGCACTCAAGGCAGCAATGAAGGCAATCGGCTGGAACCAGGAATCAATGGACAAATACATGAAAATCGCTATTGAGACACAGCCTCTCAGTAACTGATGTTCAGAATAAGGGGGAGGGGGGAAAGCCTTCCCCCTGGTCGGCACTTCGTTGCCTCCACACCCCCATCTCCTAGGGCTTACCGCCCTAAGACCCGGGAGTGCAAATTATTTAACAGCTTAGGATTTTACTATGAACAATCAAGGTTTGCTTTACTGGCTATGGTACATATTCAAGAACTACTGGAACTACTTCTTAAAAGGAACAGTTCTTACCCTTGAGATTGCCATTTTAGGAACTATATTGGGATACATTTTAGGATTTGCCATTGGTCTTGTTCAGGCAACCCCTATTGCCAAAGGAGACGGAATAGGAAGAAAAATTGTGTACAGGGTTCTTAAGCCCCTGTGCTCGGCTTTTGTTGCTGTATTCCGCGGAACTCCTATGATGGTTCAGGCTATGGTTTTTTATTACGGCCTTAAAAATTCCGGAATAGATATTTCTCCGTTTCTGGCATCGCTTATCGTACTCATGATGAATACCGGCGCATACATGGCAGAAACTGTCCGCGGCGGAATCATTTCAATAGACAAGGGCCAGCTTGAAGGCGGTTTTGCACTGGGCATGAGTCACACAAAGACAATGTTCTGCGTAATTCTACCCCAGGCTTTCAGAAATATAGTTCCCGAAATGGTAAACCAGTTTTTGACCAACTTAAAGATGACATCAGTATTGAACGTCATTGGTGTTTACGAACTGTACTTTGCAACAAAGAGTGCCGCGGGCATTTATTACAGATACTTTGAGTCTTATATAATCTGTGCAATTTTCTATTTCATTATCTGCTCGGTGTTCACAAAGATACTAAAGTCTGTAGAAAAGAAAGCGTTTGAGCAGAAAGACTATGAGCTTGCAGTCCAGTACATGGGCGACAGCGCTGAATAGGCGGCACAAGTTTTACGATTGTATTTTGGAGGAATATATGGAAAAGGAGCCGCTGTTAAAGGTAGAGCATCTTGTAAAGAACTTTGGTTCTCATGAGGTACTTAAGGATCTTGATTTTTGCGTCAACAGAGGCGAAGTTGTCTGCGTAATAGGCTCGTCCGGTTCGGGAAAGTCTACAATGCTCAGATGCATAAACGGTCTTGAAACAAAGACTGCAGGAAAAATAATTTTTGACGGTAAAGAAGTCGGTTCCAATTCAAAGGAACTCAATAAATTCCGCACGAAGGTTGGAATGGTTTTCCAGTCATTCAACCTGTTCAACAACATGACTGTTCTGCAGAACTGCATGGCCGGAACAACAAAAGTTCTTAAGATGAAAAAAGATGAAGCAGAATTTCTTGCAATAAAATATCTGCGTCATGTAGGAATGGCACCTTATATCAATGCACATCCGGCACAGCTTTCCGGCGGACAAAAACAGCGTGTTGCAATTGCGCGTGCACTTACGATGCAGCCCGAAATGCTTTTGTTCGATGAACCTACATCTGCACTTGACCCCGAGATGGTCGGCGAAGTTCTTAACGTAATGAAGGAACTTGCAAAGGAAGGTCTTACAATGATGATTGTTACCCACGAAATGGCTTTTGCCCGTGACGTTTCTACGCGTACAATTTTTATGGACAACGGATTCATTGTAGAAAACGACACTCCTGATGTTATATTCAAAAATCCAAAAACCGCCAGAATGCGTGAATTTTTGGGAAGATACATTAATGATTTGGACCGCAAAAATTAATTTACTAACGGAGGAATAAAATGGAAAATTATACAATTACAGTTGCCCGCGGATTCGGTTCCGGCGGAAAAGAAATTGCAAGCCGTGTTGCCAAAGATTTGGGTATTCATTGTTACGAAAACAGAATTCTCACACTTGCTTCACAGATGAGCGGAATAGACAGACAACTTTTTGAAGAAGTCAACGAAAGGCTTCACAGCAAGAAAAAGGGACTTTCTGCACTTCTTTCAGGTCTTCCGCGCCGTAAAAACCCCGAACCTGAACACAGTAAGTTTGTTTCTGATGACCAGCTCTTTGAATATGAAAAACAGATTATCATGGAACTTTCAAAAACAGAAAGCTGCGTAATTGTAGGAAAAGCCGCCGACTGGATTCTTAAAGATTCAGCGAGAACATTCAGCATTTATATTGAAGCACCAAGAAGTTTCTGCCGTCCCAGAATTATGGCAAAGATGGGTGTTACTGCCGAAACTGCAGATATTTCAATTACAGAAACAGACAAGTACCGCGCAGAATACTACAGTTATTACACCGGCGGAAACTACTGGACAAATCCTGTAAACTACGATCTTACACTCAACAGTGCACGCCTTGGAATAGACGGTTGCGTAAAAATCATTGAGCAGGCTCTCCACGAAAAGTTCCCCGATATAGATATTCCGGAGCGTACTGTTACCGGTGAAAGCATCGAAGCCAATGTGGACTAAGTATGGCGAAAGTTCTCTACTACAATATTGATACAATCTTGACTATGAGAATTCGCTATTTTTGAAATGGGGTGTAAGCGGACTTGAACTTAAAGAAATAAAAGGCCGCGACAAACCCCTGTATGAATGTGTAAAAAATTATGACGGACTCGTGGTTGAATATGATCAGGTTACCGAAGAAGTAATGCAATCTTCAGGCAGCCTTAAATGTGTTTCTGATTAATACTGCACGAGGTTCTGTCGTTGACGAAAAAGCACTGGTTCGTGCCCTTGATGAAAAATGGATCAAGGGAGCCGGAATCGATGTTATCGAAGATGAATTATTTTTTAATTTACCTGCACAAGTTCTTAATTTGTACAAGTTTTAGCAAACTGAAACTTGCAAATAAAGTGGGGCTGTCTTAGAAGTTATCCAACACTTCAAAAGGACAGCCTTTTTTTTCATTTCAAAATCCTTTTTTTCAGAAATCGACTTTTCCCTGTTCGTTGGTTTCTTAGCTCAGTCTTGCAATTTGCTTAAAATCATAACCAAGCATCAATAATCCCCATTACATTCTCGTACTTTTGAGACAGCCCCTTTTTTATTGAAAAAAATATTTCTGAAAAAATAACTTTTGTAAATGTAAATAAAAATATTGACAAAGTGAAGTGGGGGGGGGTAAGATTAATTAACTTTATTAACGGAGATATAAAAAAATGAAAAAATTTTTATTTATTGCGTTGACAGCAGCTCTTTTAGCTTCCTGCCAAAACAACCCTTCCGATTCTGATAACAATTCAAAATTAGATTTTGAATCTTCAGATAAAGAAAAAGTTACTGTTGAAAAAAGTGATAATGAATTTGTAATTAAAAATACAAATGCAGAAGCTTTTTATAATAATGTATGGAATAAATGTATATATACAAAAGAAAAACTTCCGGTAGAAAGTAACAAAAATTATCAGATAAGTGTGGATCTTAAATCAAACAAAGAAAGTCTTGTTTTTTTAACTGCAAAAGATTCTAAGTCAACCACTCCTGCTAGTGGTAAATATTTTAAACTCGGAACAGACTATAAAACATATACAGTAGAAACTGGAACAATTGGAAATAAAGGCTGGATAAAAGGCGAATTTTTAATAGCGGTAGGATGTGCTGAAGTTGTTTATGTAAAAAATTTCAAAATTACGCCTATAGAAAAAAATGCTTTACCTGTAGCCTGTTGGGCTAATAATGAAGATGAATTGGAAAATATATCGGCTACCGGTACTTCAAATGGAGCAAAAATTGAATTTACCAAAGACGCAAAAGGCAAAAATCAACGTGGTTCAGATATTATTTTAAGCAAAAATGAATTAGACTGCGGAGAAAGTTATGAAATAAACTTTGAAATAACAAGTGATGTAGATCTTGCAGAAGGTGAATTAGGTATATGGACACATGTTGGTAATAATATAACAGATAGTACTGGTTCAGATAGAATAACTTTTAAAGCTGGAGAAAAAACAAAAATTGATTTCTTTGTTCATTCATTTCAGCTCAAGGAAGAAACTTTTAGAATTCCATATATTTCATTTTTACCAAATAAAAAATGTAATCTTACAATTGAAAACATACAAACTACTAAAACTACAAAAGAAGAATATTTAAGTAAGTATCCTGATACTTCTTTGTATTTTGCAGGTCATATAAATAATAAATGGACTGTAGAAAAAGATTTAGATTCAATATATATTCCTGCTAATGGTGAAGTATATTTTGTTTTACTGTATGCAGATACAAATCTTCCTAAAGTCTACGATCCTTGGAGCAGTTTAAACCTTTACCCAATAGAATTTAAAATGCCAAATGATGGTAGTTTGCTTATTCAAAGTCAAAATGAAGATGGAGATGATAAACTGTATTTCAAAAATCCAGAATCTGAACCTGTTGTCGCAAAGTTTTCTCTAACAGATGATTGCAAAGTTGATGTAACTTATAAAAAAGCTAACGACGCTTGGTATTACACTGATGTAAATAAATCAGATTTACCAGAAGGTACTACAAAATTAAACTATATATTCAATAATAATAATGGAATACAATCTTTTGACGCCGATTTTGAATTAACAGATAAATCAGTTTATTGTTTTAAATTCGGGGATTGGTATGGATATGATGAATACAGAAATCCTAAATATCAATCTGTTGTTTCTGAAAGAACAGACAATCCAACTACAGAACCTGATGAAGGTTTTATAAGACTTTACTTCTATTCAGAACTTTCAAAACTTCCAGAAACACCGTATGCATTTTTATGGACTTCTGAACGTGAATTTTGGAATAATAACGATTGGCCTGGAAATAAAATGATTAAGTTTGAATAAAACAATTTCCTTAAAAGGGGGCTGTCCTTATGAAGTGTTGGATAACTTCTAAGACAGCCCCTACTTTATTATCATACCCATTCAGGTTTGTCCCAGAGGGTGAGCTTTGTTCCTATATCGTTCTTTTTTGCATTTTCAAGCATTTTGCATCCCCAGGCTACATCTTCTGTTGGCATTCCGCCAACGGCATAAACTATAATCTGGTTTTCATTGTCGCGTCCTGCCTTTACTTTGTTTACAATATCGCCTATATCAGTTACATCGCTTTCCTTAATTTTTCCTGCAGCAACTGCATCGTAAAAGGCCATTCCTATAAGTGTAGAAACAGTTTTTTGTGTCGGTGCTTCCTTTCCTTTTCCCCAGCCTTCATACATTTTGTAGTCATCACTTACGAGTTTGCATTTTGATGTATCAGAAAGAAATTCTTCATCCATAAGAAGTGCGCTTGTGCTTATTACAAGTGCACCGGGTTTAATCCATGAAGCGTTAAGGTAAGGATTGTCTTCAAATTTTGCCGCATTGGTTGTTCCAAAATAAATTATGTCAGAATCTTTTGCAGCGTCTTCTATTGTGTCACAGACTTCAAAGGTTGTTATTGAAGGACATCTTTCCTTGCAGAAAGAAATAAAATCTTCAATTCCCTTTTTTCCGCGTCCTTTGATTTTAACTGTTTTTACAGAAGGCTTTTCTGCGGTAATTGCCATGATTGCAGTTCTTCCCATAACACCGGGTCCGATTATTGAAGCAACTTCGGGTTCCTTTACAGAAAGATATCTTACACCGAGTCCAGGAACAGCACCTGTTCTCATTGAACTCAAAAGGTTTGCAGACATGTAGGCGCGCGGTGCTCCTGTTTCATAGTCCATGAGTGTAAGCATAAGAACCGAGCGGGGAAGTCCTTTGCCGCGGTTTGTCTGGTTTGAACCGTAACATTTTACGCCGCACATTTTGAAGGATCCGCCTACATAAGCGGGCATTGCCATAAAGCGGTAGTCGGGTCCGTTTACAGGAAAACCGGGGATGTCGCTTTTTTCTGGAAAACTCATTTTAAGTCCGTGCTCGTTTCCGTTGGCGCCTCCCATTCTGTAATCACCTTTTCCTATTAAAGAAAAAAGTTCTTCCATGGTGTCAATGCATGCACCCATATTTTCGACGCCGGCTGCAATCATATCCTTTTCACTTAAATAAAGAAAATCTACTTTCGGATATTCTGACTCGAATCCCATTTTATTCCTCCAGAAAATATATAAAAAAATTAAGGTGCCTTAAGCGCATGTTTTGCATACACTTTTGGCACCTTTACCTTTTTACAAAATCATATTCCGATATAAAAAAAAGTCAATTCCGATTTTTACAAAAAAACAATGCTGTGAAAATTATTTCAAAGTTCTTTTTTTTACAATATAAAAATATCTGCTTGCTGTAAATTATTTTCAACATCCGGCAGTTACCGGTTTTGAACAGAGGTTACAAATGGAAAGAATTACAGAGCATCCAATTTTAGGAAAGCCAGAGAAGGGAGCTCTCGTTACTTTTACGCTTGACGGAAAAGAAATGCAGGGCTATGAAGGCGAACCGATTGCAGCTGCGTTAAGGGCAGACGGTGTTTTGGTACACCGCTATACATCAAGGTTTCATCTTCCGCGCGGAATTTTCTGTGCCATCGGAAGATGTACAGACTGTGTTATGATTGTAGACGGAAAACCCAATACAAGAACCTGCGTGACTCCGCTTAAGGCCGGAATGAAAGTTCAGACCCAGTACGGAGCTTCTGATAAAAAAACTTGGTAGGTGAATTGATATGGAAAGATATAATCTTATTGTAGTCGGTGCAGGACCAGCAGGTCTTTCTGCCGCAATAGAAGCAGCCGGCCGCGGAATGTCTGTAATTGTATTTGACGAAAACCACAGACCCGGAGGGCAGCTTTTTAAGCAGATACACAAATTTTTCGGAAGCAAGGAACACAAGGCAAAAATACGCGGATTTAAAATCGGTGAACAGCTTTTAAAGGAAGCATCTGATGCAGGAGTAAAAGTTCAGCTCAATTCTACCGTAACCGGAATGTATCTGAATAATGAAGTTACAGTGAACCATGACGGACAAATCTGCCATTACAGGGGTGACAGCATAATAATCGCAACCGGAGCTTCAGAGAATATGGTTCCGTTTGACGGCTGGACACTTCCAGGAGTAATTGGAGCCGGTGCTGCCCAAACTATGATGAACCTTCACGGCGTTAAGCCCGGATCAAAAGTACTTATGCTCGGAAGCGGAAACGTAGGTCTTGTTGTAAGCTTCCAGCTTCTTCAGGCCGGATGTGAAGTTGTTGCCCTTGTAGATGCGGCTCCAAGAATCGGCGGTTACGGAGTCCATGCAGCAAAGGTTGCGCGTACAGGAGTTCCGTTTTATCTTTCGCACACAATCAAAAAGGCAGAAGGAACAGACTGTGTAACTGGTGTTGTTATTGGACAGGTCGACGAACATTTTAAAATTATTCCCGGAACCGAAAAGCATTTTGATGTAGATACAATTTGTATCGCAGTCGGTCTTTCTCCGATGAGTCAGCTTTTGAAAATGGCAGGAGTAAAGATGGAAGACAATCCGCGCCGCGGCGGTCAGGTTCCGATTGTGGATGAATACGGTGAAACTTCTGTTCCGTGTATTTTTGCTGCAGGTGATGTTTCAGGAATTGAAGAAGCAAGTTCTGCGATGATCAAGGGACGCATGGCAGGACTCCGTGCTGCATTCCGTCTTGGATACACAGATGAAGATTCAATGAAAAAATCAGAATCTGACTTTGCTGCAGATCTTGATTCTTTGAGACAGGGAATGTTTGCTCCCGGAAACAAGGGAAAACTTATAGAAAAAACTGATGAAGGAATTCCTGTTTCAATGAATCTTCTTACAAAAGGATTTGTTGCTGCAGATGAAATCGGGCGCTTCCCCGGAGTTACTGTTCAGAAAGGAATTCATCCTGTAATAGAATGTACGCAGAATATTCCGTGCAATCCGTGTCAGGACGCCTGTGCAAAACACTGCATAAAAATAGGTTCGTGCATTACGGCTCTTCCGCAGGTAGAAAATCCTTCCCCGTGTACAGGCTGCGGTTTGTGCGTAGCTTCATGTTCGGGTCAGGCAATATTTTTGGTAAACGAAAGTTTTGAAAGCGGATTCGCAAGTGTAACACTTCCGTACGAGTTCCTGCCTCTTCCTGTCGCCGGAGACAAAGGAACGGCTTTGGACAGAAGCGGAAAACCCGTATGTGATGCAGAAGTTGTAAGCGTCAGGACAAGCCCTGCATTTGACCACACAAATCTTCTTACAATGAAGGTTCCTGTGGACTATGCTATGAGCGCACGCTTTTTCAAGAAGAATTGAAAATCAGATACAGCTGTAAAAAAAATTGAGGTGAAACTATGAATGACAGAAATCGAGATATAGGACCGTTTGTTCCGGGCCCTGATGACGATATGATAATATGCCGCTGCGAAGAAATTACAAAAGGTGAAATAAGGCGTGCTGTTCATGACGGAATGTTTACCATGCCCGAAATCCGTCGTTACCTAAGATGCGGAATGGGACTCTGTCAGGGACAGACATGTTCCCGTCTTGTAAAGGGAATTGTTGCAGCCGAACAGAAAGTGAGTCCCGCAGTTATTGTTCCAGCGACCAGCCGCGGACCTGTAAGACCTACAGAAATGTCTGTTCTTGGCAACGAGTGCAGGTAACTTTTTTATAGGAGTGAGTATAAAAAATCCGCCGAAATGCCGTCGGCTTTTTTAACTCAAAGTTTGCGTTGCGAACTTTCTTTTTATAGGAGGAGTATAAAAAATCCGCCGAAATGCCGTCGGCTTTTTTAACTTAAAGTTCGCGTTGCGAACTTTCTTATTTAACTGTACATTCTCACTTTGTTGCGAATGTACATAAAAAGTCATTCCTAAATCTGAAGATTTACTCATGGACTTTTTATAGGAGAATATATGCTTACAACTGCTGATGCTATTGTTATTGGTGCGGGAATTGTTGGAAATGCAACCGCATATTATCTTGCAAAAAAAGGACTTTCAGTTATTGTTCTGGAAGCATCTGAATATATTGGAAACGGCGGCTCGTCACGGAACGGCGGCGGAGTAAGACAAAGCGGGCGAGATCCAAAGGAACTTCCGCTTATGGTCTGGGGTGTAAAAAATATCTGGCCGCATCTTTCCGAAGAACTGGGAGTAGACACAGAATACAAGCAGAAGGGAAATCTTCGTCTTGGAAAAACGCCTGCCCATATGGAAAAATTAAAGACACTTGCAGACAATGCAATAAAATGCGGTGTAGACGTACAGATGCTTACTGCAGAAGAAGTCAAAAAAATAAATCCTTATCTTTCTGATGCAGTAATAGGAGCAAGCTGGTGTCCAACAGACGGCCATGCAAACCCGCTTACAACAACGCTCGGTTACTACAAGGCTGCCCGCGCTCTTGGTGCAGATTTTGTAACCGGCTGTCCTGTAAAAAAAATAATTACAGAAAAGGGCAAAGTGTGCGGTGTCGAAACTCCCGAACAGAAATTCTATGCACCTTCAGTTGTCGTCGCCGCTGGATTTGAAAGCAATGAAATACTTGGAACCGTCGGAATAAATATTCCCATGAGAAAAAGAGTTCTGCAGTGTCTTGTTACCGAAGCAGAACCACAGATGTTTGAACAGATGCTCGGAACAGCCGCTGCAGACTTTTACGGACACCAGACCAAACACGGTTCGTTTGTGTTCGGAGGGCACGACGGCTTTGAAGATGATCCTGTCGTAATCAACAATGACTATCCTTTTTCTACGGGAGACTTTGCTTCATGCTGCAGCCGCGGAATAATGGGATACTTCCCGCTTCTGTCAAATGCAAAAATCGTAAGAACCTGGAGCGGCTACGAAGACCACAGTTCGGACGTTGTTGCGACTGTAAGCAAATGTGACGAAGTTCCGGGACTTTACATCGAGTGCGGTTTCAGCGGTCACGGCTTTGGAATAGGTCCTGCGGCTGCCTACAATATTGCAGAACTTATTGCAACTGGCAGTTGTCCTGCAGATATTTCACCGCTCAGATACGACAGGTTCAAGAGTGTTATTTAACCGGCTGGAAGTAATTCAAAACCAAATTCAGCCGGGACACAATTCTACCGGAACTGATTGACAAAAAGTCGTTTTTAAGGCAGAATAATCTCAATACGAAGACGTGAATGGTTTAAACCGTTCGCGTCTTTTTTTTTGCCAAATTTCATATCAAGGGGTTACGCTCATGGAAGACGACATTTTTCACATCAAAACAATTCAGCCTTTTCTCGTTTTTGAAACAAAAAAATTTTATCAGCGCGTTATAGCTTCCTGCGGAATTTCACATTTCTACAGTTTCAGTGGCAGTGACAAAACAGTTTCTGTTCCGTTTTTGGCAGACGGCTGCAGCAATATAATTTTCTGCTACGACCGCGGGAATATAAATGCGTATGTTCTTGGACAGACCGTGGAGCAGGGTGTCTTTACAATAAAAAGCGGTGCCGACTATTTTGGCATAAGGTTCCAGCCCGGCGAAAACCCGTGTTTTGAAGATCTTGATGTAAAGGACATGGCCGGCAAAGAGCTGCTTCTTTCTGACTTTTCGGATAT
>OQVQ01000072.1_pt1 | contig 47005 bp, 36 predicted proteins | sample 1691491 | NCBI WGS metagenome assembly OQVQ01 (sample SAMN03418252, study PRJEB22391) | human gut metagenome | biome: human-gut; feature: organic feature; material: feces | host: Homo sapiens | place: Tanzania | collected 2013-01
GACATCGCCCTTTCACGGCGGAATCATGGGTTCGATTCCCGTACGGGTCACCACACCACGATACTCCCGAATGGCTTTACAGAGCCGTTTGGGAGTGTTTCATTCTGTACGGATTTTGGTCTTGGTCTTTATTTGGTCTTTATTTTGAATTTATGGTCTTTAAGCAGGGAATTTGGCTTTTTCGCCGCCCTGCTTTTCTTTTTTGTCAAAGATAAGTGCGTCGGCGATTGCCTGGCTCGTCCTTGCCTGTGCTTCTTGGAACATATGACAGTAGATGTTCGTTGTCGTTGAAACCTGCGAGTGTCCCAAATCCCCCGATACTGCAACCACATCAACGCCCGCATTGATGAGCAGGCTTGCGTGTAAGTGCCTTAACGAGTGAATGTCGCAGAACCTTATGCTGTTCTTCTCACAAAACTCCTTGAACCAGAAGTAGGGAGTATTGTTGTTCATAGGGCTTCCGTCCCACTTTATGAACAGACGGTCGTAATCCTGCCACTTGTCGCCCATACGGGCGCACTGTTCGTCCTGTTCTTTTCTCAGCTCCCACAGCATATCCATAACGTACTGCGGGTACTTCTGCGTTCTCTGGGACTTCTTTGTTTTCGTTGTGTCGGTATAGATACCTTTCTTTGCTGTGTAGTTGGAAGTTCTGCGGACTTTTATCGTGTTGTTCTCAAAATCCACGTCTTTCCATTCCAGACCGAGCAGCTCACCGCGGCGGTATCCGCTGTAAACAGCGAGCTTGAAGAACACCCTGAACTTTGTCGGAACATTCTCTCCGTCAAGAAGCTCAAAGATACGAGTGATTTCCTCAATCGTGTAGATATCCTTTTCCTTTGCCTCGCCCTTGGGTACTGTGACCTTTCGGCAGGGATTGTAGGTGAGCATATCCATCTTGACCGCATAGCTGAATACATCGGAAATGAAGCTCAGATGATGAATGACGGTCTTTCTCGCAAGAGGTCTGCCCGTGCGTTCACTTGTGCTGTTGATAAGATCGTTGATAAACTGCTGAATGTGCCTGCCCGTTATCTTGTCGAGCCGCAAATGCCCGATTGCGGGATAAACCCGTGCTGTAAGCTGTTTCATTCTCTCAAAAGAGGTATTGCGCAGATTGATTTTTGCGTATTCCTCAAACCACTGCTCGGCAAAGGTTTCAAACTTGATTGTTGCTACGACCTGTCCTTTTTTGCATTCTTCCTCGAACATTACGCACTGCCTATCAAGCTCTTTCTTTATCTGCCGTGCCGTCATATCAGGTTCAGGCTTCCAGGTCTTTGTCTGTACCACCTGTTTGCCGTTTACATCATATCCGCAAGATACCTTGATACGGTAGCTGTCGCCTCTTTTTGTGACTGTTGCCATATACTTAAACTCCTCCTCGTCAATTTAAGATTATGACACATCATACCAAGTATCATTATACACTTTAAAGTGATGAAATGTCAATACCTAAATTATTCTTTTTCCGATTTGACGTCGTTGGTTCTTGCGGAGGCTTCACAGAATACTACCCTATAAAGGTTTTCTTCATATATAAGGTACTTCTTACCTGCCATAAAGCAAGGGAGCTGACCGGATATGCACATTTGGCGCACTCTGAAAGGAGTTAAGCCGTCAATCAGGCTTGCGGCTTCTTTGATTGTTAGAACTCGCTTTTTGGGCAAAAAAATCAGCTCCTTTTCTTTTTACGGTTGAATAAAATGCTTACACAAATGAAGGTGCTATATGTAGCACCATGCTCGCTTGTGTAAACAGATTATTTATAAAGGGCGGTTGTGTAATACAGCCGCCCTATTATTATGTTCTGTTAGCTGTTAAAGCAAGCCGCAGGAAATCACGCACCCTGCGCATAGGGCTTTCACCTCTGCCATTCCTATGGACAGCCGTCGCCGGAAGTATCATTATTATTGTATCAGTTCGGAATTCTTATAGCTTGTTCCTTTGTTACTTGGCTTGCGTTAGCCTTTCAGCCGGATTGCTTCATTCACCTTTGCCGACTCTCGTCCTCAAAAGTCCTTCGACTATATTATTTCACGGCGGGTATGTGCAAATTGCGGGAAATTCACAACAGGAAGTCATCGCCCCGAACAGATACAGTATTTTGTGCTTGCTCGTTAAATTGTCAAAGAGCTGTTAGTGTTCGGAAAAGACTTGAAAAGGCTTGTTCCTTAACTAATTTCATTATAACACTGAATTTTACTTATTTCAAAGCAATTTTCCTGCCAAACGCCCCTTATTTTAGCAATATTTCTTCATATCTAATAATGGGTATAACTGCACTGCATTTTATGTATAATTTACATAAAGTGCCATTAAGCCTGTTGCACTGCCTGCAATACTGTTCTTTGCACTTGTGATTTATTGTAAGTGTCATTAACATATTATTAGGCGGCATTTTTCCTTTTGTAATCGGCTTTTTAGGAAATTGTCGTCAAAATAATATAAGGAGGACTTTGCCAAATGGAAAGTTCAACAAAAGAAGCCCTAAGCAAAAGATTAGTGCAGCTTCGCACGGAAAGAGGCTGGACGCAGAACGACCTCGTAGAGAAAATGTACTTATCGCAGAGGAGTATCAGCAGCGTTGAGAAAGGCAACTGCACACTTTCAAATCTCATCCAGCTTGCTGATCTGTATGAGGTGTCTATCGACTACCTGCTCGGACGTTCCGCAGAGCGGAGGTTTAACACTCTCGGTTTTGACCCTATCACGGTTGACATCATCGAACAGGTGAATAAGTTTTCCAAGGCTGAAAAAGAAATACTCTTGAAGCACCTCAAGCTCTCCAATGCCATTAAGTCGGGCGAAACCACTACCGTATAAGAAAGAAAGTTCCCGGAGCCGTTTCGACTTCGGGAGTTACTTATATGGTGCTATATGTAGCACCTATCAATCAAACACATTGTCCGTCCACAATTCACACTGCGTCATGACTGTTTGCACTGCATCTTCCATTCCCTCCGGTGGGTAACGATGACTTTTTAGCAGCTTTTTTATAAGCATACGCATTCTTGCTCTTGCCGAGTCCTTTTTCTGCCAATCTATCGTCTTGTTCTTCCGAAGCGTTTCGGTAAGTTCCTTTGAAATTGCTATAAGTTCGGAGTTTTCGTAAAAATCCTTTACTGCCTGCGGCTTTGTAAGAGCGTCGTAAAAAGCAAGTTCGTCGGCGGTTAAACCGAGTTCTTCTCCCTCTTTGGCAGCGTTGGAAATATCCTTTGCCATTTTCATGAGTTCTTCGATTACCTGCTCGTTTGTGAGCATTCCGTTCAGATATGCGTTCATCGTGCGCTGAATAATTTCAGAGAATTTCTCCGACTTTACCACATTCGTGCGGCGGAAAATATGTATCTGCTCCGCAATGAGCTTTTTCAGCAATTCTACGGCAAGGTTTTTCTCTTTCATCTTTGCCACATCTTCAAGGAATTTCGGGTCGAACAGAGAGAATTCCTCTTTCACATCGGAGAAAAGATTGATTACTCCGTCGCTCTTTATGCTGTGCTTCAGCAGTTCGTTGATACGAGCGTTCATTTCGGGGAGGGAGATTTTCTTATCAGTACCTTGATTTGAAAGCCGCATAACAAGCACACGGACAGCTTCAAAGAAAGCCGCTTCAATGCGGAGCTGTTCATCTACCAATGAGGAGCAGAGAGAAAGGGACTGATGTAGCATAAGCGCTTCTTTCAGAAACTCCTCTTTATCTCCCTCTCTTGCGGGCGCTATGATAAAGTTTACTGCGCCGCTGATAGTTTTGGCACGGTCAAGGTCGCTGCCCGTATTGAAAGCGTGATAATCGTAACCGTGAAATAGGTCTTGGCAACGTGAGAGCTTTTCAAGGAATTTCGGATATGCGACTTTTCCGACATCTGTGTCGCCGTAATTCTTTCTATCACGAACGGTATAGTCGTTCATAGCCTGTTTCAGAGCGGTAGCAATACCTACATAGTCAACTACAAGACCGCCCTCCTTGTCACGGAATACACGGTTTACTCTTGCGATAGCCTGCATAAGATTATATCCGCTCATAGGCTTATAGACATACATAGTCGCCAAGGAGGGAACGTCAAAGCCGGTTAGCCACATATCAACTACAATAGCGATTTTCAGAGGGCTGTTGTTGTCCTTGAACTTTTGGGCAAGCTCATTCTTGTGAGCCTTGTTGCCAATAACATCACGCCATTCTTCGGGGTCTTTGTTGCTTGATGTCATAACAACAGCAACTTTCTCCGTCCAATCGTGGTGAATTTCAAGTATTCTGCGGTAGATTTTCATTGCAATCTCCCGTGAATACGCAACAATCATAGCTTTTCCTGTTAGGAGATTTTCTCTGTTGTTTTCGTAGTGGTCGAGAATGTCGGTGACAAGTGTGTTAATGGTAGCGTCATTTCCGAGGATAGCTTCCATTCGGCTCAGCTCATGCTTACTCTGTTCGATAACACCTTGATCAGCTTGTGCAGCCATCAGGTCGTATTCCTTATCGATCGTTCTCAAAGTATTTTCATCGAGCTTGAGTTTTACGACACGGCTTTCATAATAAACGGGGCGTGTTGCACCGTCCTCTACCGCCTGCGTCATATCATATATATCAATGTAATCACCGAATACCTCGCGGGTACTTTTATCCTTGGAAGATATAGGCGTCCCTGTAAAACCTATATATGTTGCATTTGGCAGATTATTTCTGATGATACGGGCGGTTCCGTATTTCAGTTTACCAGTTTCGGCTTCAACGCTTTCGGCAAGACCATACTGTCCACGGTGAGCTTCGTCAGCCATAACGACAATATTTCTGCGTTCGGATAGTGCTTCATCAGCTTCCTCAAATTTCTGCATGGTGGTGAAGATTATGCCGTTTGCCTTTCGTCCTGCAAGTAATGATTTCAGGTGTTCACGGCTTTCTGCGTGAATGGGATCCTGTCGCAGAAATGACTTGCACTTTGCGAACTGACCGAACAGCTGATCGTCAAGATCATTTCTGTCCGTCATTACAACGATAGTGGGGCTGTTGAGCGCACTTTGCAGCAAATGAGCATAGAACACCATTGACAGCGATTTTCCGCTGCCCTGCGTATGCCAGAACACGCCGCCCTTACCATCGGTAACAGTAGCTTTTTTCGTGGACTCAATCGCTTTCTTAACTGCAAAATACTGATGATAGCCTGCAAGTATCTTGATTTCTTTCGTGCCGTCATCTGAAAAGCAGATAAAGTTCTTGATAATATCAAGAAGGCGTTCTTTTTGAAAGATACCCTCAAAAAACGTGTCAAATTGAGCATACTGTGTGTTTTCGTAGTTTCCGTCCGTTGTTTTCCACTCCATAAATCTATCCTCTCCGGAGGTGATTGTTCCGGCTTTAGACGTAAGCTGGTCAGACATAACGAGGATAGCGTTGTAGATAAACAAAGAGGGAATATCGTACATATAGTTGCGGAGCTGTAAATACGCTTCGGAAGCGTCAGTTTCCTCACGGGAGGGAGATTTCAGTTCAAACACAGCAACTGGAAGACCGTTCAGAAAAATAATAACGTCGGGGCGCTTTTCAGCATTCTCAACGATAGTCCATTGATTTGCAATGATAAAGGAGTTGTTAGCTGTGTTCTCATAGTCCGCAAGATAAACGATAGTAGAGCGCTCCTCACCCTTTTCTGTATAGCGAACAGGAACGCCGTTCTGGAGATAGTCCATAAATACAGCGTTCTTCTGGACTAGCTCGCCGTTCTCAAAATTGCGGAGCTTATGCAATGCGTCTTGTATAGCATCATAAGGCGCTTTCGGATTAAGTCGGCGCAGACTTTCTTCCAAAACATCATCATAAAGCGGAGATGAAAAGTTTCGGTCTATGTCCGGACCGTATACATAGTCATAGCTCATATTGCTTTGGAATAGGTCTATGATTGCGTTTTCATAGTTGGCTTCTACATACGACGTTGACATTTTATGCCTCGCTTTCGGTTTTAGCTATATATTCACTAATTGTTTTTTCTACAATAGCGCTTATCTGCATTGCTTTTGATTTAGCTTCCTCTTTATTTTGAGTTTTATTAAAGAAATATCCTGTAATACTCATTCGTATTTTGCTCAAAATTGGAGGACGCTTGTACCAATCTACAGAAAAATGATTAGCTATAATGCCTTTAATTTTATCTATATCTTCATAGCTTACAACAGAATCTAAAATGTGCGGCAATTCATTAATGATGTAATTATTTATATTACTATCGTCAAGAGAAGCTTTCTCTTGATTTGTAATGTCGATACATTCTTCTTCATATTTGGAGAAATCAGCAACAGATTGAGCATGGCTTTGGTTGATATGTCGTATGTGATTTAATTGGTGTTCTAGTTCTGGGAATAAAGTAGCTTCATTTATATTATACATGTCCAGCTCTTTGAGAATTGAGTCTTTGTTTTCACCATTTATGTAAAAATAGTCTTTAGAAAACTCTTTTCTTAGATCAGATTTTGACTTTGATATAGTCGATTCTCCTATATTAGTGCTTTTATTGATTGTAAAAAGACTTGATAATAAGAATACCCCACTTTGTTTTCCTAATCTAACATTTGAATATGTTGGTATCACCATATAATTGCTTTGTATAATTGTGACAAACTCTCGGAAATGCTCTGCTTCAAGCCATCGTGCTCTTTTGTCATCATCAATTATGCCATCGTGTTTTAGTCTTTCTAAGACTTCTATAACCGAGTTGTTTTTGGATAAGTCATAGCTTGCTAAAGCGGATACTATGCGAACTTCAATATCGCTTGTTCTTGAAGGATAATATTTGTCTGTATAATAGATGACACCGTATGGCTCTTGGCTTATAATATTACCATCAATATCATAATCTTCGTTTCCGTGTTTTTTACATGCAAAATATAGAGCAACTAAAGGATTTGTAGTTAAATCCAATAATCTGGTGCACATCCCATAATGTTGATATTTAGCCATTATGTCAAACATATTATCAAAATCTTTGAATTCCATAGGTATTCTCTGCAAGGGAATTTGCATAAGATTGTGTTCGATACTAAGCATATCATTTCTAAATATGCTAGGTTCTATATCCCAAAATTCAACTTCTTGACCACGGAAATATAAATCTACTGAATTGTTATCAATTTTTTCTCTCAGGGTCTGAATTTCTTTAATAAAAGAACCTACAGAGTCAATTTCAGTTAATTCAGTTGTATCGAATTCTTTGTAGCTCATTAAAAGTCACTCCTTAATTTGTTGATCAAAGCAGCAAGGGAACTGCACTTCTCCCTACGGTTTTGAGCAGTTTTTTGTACATGAAACTGTAATTTAGAGCAGCAAGCGCTGGCTCTTTTTAAGTCTTGGTTTGTTGATTTTGAGCCGTTTGGCGGGAATATGCCAAGTCATTGGGAAAAATCCACATTAGGCGAAGTTGCTGATATGAGTGCTGGTGGCGATAAGCCAAAGACTATTTCAGCATCAAGAACTGAAAAGAACACCGTTCCCATTTTCTCTAATGGACTTACTGACGAGGGTTTATATGGATTTACTGATAAAGCCAGAATTACTGAAGAAAGTGTTACCGTTTCTGCAAGAGGAACAATAGGATATGTTTGCTTAAGGCAAGAGCCGTTTGTTCCCATTGTGAGGTTAGTAACACTTGTTCCGCACAATAATGTAGTATCTTCAAAATATCTCTACTTGTGGTTGAAAAATCTTCATATAACAGGAACGGGAACGACTCAGCAACAATTAACCGTACCTGATTTCAAAAAGACAGAAATTCTTATCCCTGACCTTGAAACCGTGCAACGATTTACCGAAATTGTCAATCCTATGTATTTGCTACTATCTTCCAACAAAGAGGAGAATACTAAGCTATCTGCTCTCCGTGACACCCTTTTACCCAAGCTGATGACTGGCGAAATAGACGTATCCAAATTAGAATTGTGATTAGCAGCACCAACAAGTATAAATTACAGTTTATGCGTTCATTTTCACCAATTTTTTTATCAAGAACAGAAAGAATAGAAACAATCTTTTGCTGAACGGCTTTGTTTGGTATTGCAATGTTTATCCTGTTTAGTGTTTCAGTCCTTAAACTTGGAATAGTAGTTCCCTCATTAAGTTTTAAGAAATCAACAGTTAACAAGTAATAATAAAGATATTTTGGTATTACTAACTCTTCATTAATTATAGTATAAAAAAGTGTATCTACCGTCCAAAAAGGATAATCAACAAATCGTATTTTATCAATAGTGCCTTTTCTGCCTATTAGGACAGATGGTTTGTCATAAAGCGGTTCGGTAGCATAGCCCATTAGACCGCCTGTGCCATAAATAGGAATACTACCTTTTTCAGACAATACCTTTTGTTGATTTTTACCATATTTTATTGTTGCCAGTTCTGATAAGGCTTTGAATGTAAATTCCATATTATCTTCCTATCCTATATATTTCCTATGAGCAAGTTTTACATTGCTCTGTTTAACCATTGCGTATTGCAAAGTAGTATCAATTTTCTGATGACCGAGCAGCTTCTGCAGCTGTTCAATCGGCATACCCTTGTCTATTGCCATTGTTGCCATTGTTCGGCGGAATTTGTGAGGGTGGACTTTCTGTATGTTCAGCAGCTTTCCCATTTCCCGCAAGCGTGTTTCAATGCCGCCGATAGAAATCCGTTCGTAGGGAGCTTTCAGCGACACAAACAGCGCTTTGTTGCTGTCTGTTCGGCTGTTAAGGTAGTTCTGAAGATGTATCTTCGTCCTTGCGTCAAAATATACCATACGTTCCTTGCTGCCTTTACCGAAAACAACGCATTCACGCTCCTCAAAATTTATATCGCTGCGGTTGAGCAACACAAGCTCTCCGACACGCATACCCGTTGAGGCAAGCATATCTATTAGCGCCAAATCACGCAGATTATCGCAACTGTCACGCATTTGTTCAAGGGCTTCATCGGTATAGGTTTCTTTTATAATGGTAGCCGATTTGACCTTGTGTATCCTGCGGACGGGACTTTTAAGTATGCAATCCTCGTCCTCCAACCACGAAAAGAAACTCGACAATATGCGGCGAATGTTATCTATCGTTACCTTGCTGGAGTTGTTTTGGTTTTGATAGTCGGTCAGGTATTGCCGCAAATCATCGGTGACGATATGCGAAACATTTTTACCAACGGTTGACAGCATAGTGTCAATGGTCTTACGATAGTAACGGAGCGTGTTGTCCGAACAGCCCTCAATCCGCTTTGCCGAAAGGAAAGAGGACAACAAGGACTGATTAGATATATCGCTGTTATCTTCTGCATTTTCGCTTTTGATAACCTCATAGCTTGATAAGGTTTCCTGCAAAACCTTGCTAAGCTGTTTTAGCTGTGCATTATCAAGGAACGGAAGCATTCCTTGAATAATATCGTCCGTTAGTTCGTTCTTCATAATCATTCTCCTTATTCAGAGATAGACTACAAAGGGGCGGCAATCCCTTGTATTAACTCCTACCGCCCGTAGGAGAAATGGTTATTTTCACGCGAAAACTGTAATTTAGCGGCTTAAATCTCCACCTCGGATACGTCTATTTCGCCGTTCATTAGTTTAGGAAGTAGCGTATCTCTTATCTTCTGCAAGCGACATATTTCCTCAAAATTTGTGCGAATTGCAGCATCAATTGGTGCTACAAGGCTTTCAAAATGGTCTAACGATGATTTGTCTGGCAGAGCAACAGATATTGCATTCAATGCGTCTTTGTTTATTGAGCCGAACACAGTGCCTTCTCCGTTGTAAACATCAAGTTGATTACGAACGGCAAACATTGTATATAAAACAAATGATTGATGATTGTCAATGGAATGAATAGCACCAAGACCTCTGCCGATACAGCAAGGCTCTGTTGCAATATTTAGGTCACCAACAGGCGCACGAACACTTAATAATACATCAAATTCTTGCGCTATTCGTTTCGGTTCAGTCGTATATAATCTTCTTGTTGGAAAACGTGACCCGAATTCAGCACGACCCTGATAAAATACTGTTCCAACACCATTTTCATTATATGTATCACCTTTAGGTGATTGTCCCATTGTGACTTCGGCTATATCAGATAGCTTGCCTATTCTCCATTCACTTGAATGGTTATCAATAAACATATTTTGATAAAGAGTCTTTGCTTGCTGCTCTAAATTACAGTTTATAGCGTTATTAAGTGCTATTTTGTCGTCAAGCCCTTTAAGAATACCTGCAATTTTTTTCTGTTCATCCAACGGTGGAACAGATATTTCAAGAGCCTGTAAAACATCTGTTTGAACTCTCTGCCGTCCCGAAGAACCGACCATTGATTTTATGGCAGGTTCTCTAACTATTGAGCTGATTATTAGATAGTATAAGAAATCCTCATCAGAAACATTTTCTTTTGCACGGAACACAATATATTCTGTTGAGCCAAATCCCACTTCATTTTTATCAAGGATATTTACTTTTGCTGTTTTACCGTTTTCAAGGCAAGGGGTAATTCTTGCCATGATGGTATCACCATTTTTGAATTTTGTGCCGCCTGAAAATGCCTCTGTTTCATAAGCGGGAATATCACGACAGAATGGTTGCAATTTGTCCATAGAAATTTTCTTTGCTAATGTCCCTTTAGACAGGCTTTCTTTGGGATTAAATTCAGCAAAATCTCCAAGTTTGGTTATTCTCCAATTAAAGTTCATACCCTATCGCCCCCAGCTTTCTGCGGATTTCATCTTCAAGTTCATGTGACTTTGCGAACATCTCGGATAGCTCGGAAGTGAGCCTTGCCATTTTCTCATCGAAAGGCTCTCCATCGTCTTCCTGCTCCTCGATTCCGACATAACGACCGGGAGTGAGTATATAATCCTGCTTTGCAATATCCTCTGTTGTCGCAACGGCGCAGAACCCCTTTACATCTTCAAGCGTTCCGTTCTGGAAACTTTCAAAAGTATCAGCTAGTTTCTGAATATCCTCGTCGGTCAAATCTCTATGCTTGCGGTCAACCATATAGCCCATATTGCGAGCATCTATGAACAAAGTTTTGCCTTTCTGCTGTTTGTTCTTTGAGATAAACCAAAGTGTAACAGGTATAGTAACGCTGTAAAATAGCTGTGTAGGCATAGCAACAATGCCCTCAACTAAATCAGCTTCAATTATGCGTTTGCGTATTTCTCCCTCACCGCTTGATTGTGTAGAGAGCGCACCATTAGCAAGCACCAGACCAATTTTGCCGTTCGGCGCAAGGTGATGTATCATGTGCTGTATCCAAGCATAGTTAGCATTTCCGGCAGGGGGAACGCCGTACTTCCACCGAACATCGTCAATCAGCTTGTCCTGTCCCCAATTTGAAAGGTTGAACGGGGGATTAGCCATTATGAAATCAGCTTTTAACGACTTGTGTAAATCATTGAAGAATGTATCAGCGTGATACGGACCGAAATCCGCGTCAATGCCACGGATAGCCATGTTCATCTTTGCCATTTTCCATGTATCAGCGTTGGACTCCTGCCCGTATATTGAAACATCGCCACGGTTTCCGCTATGCGCCTTTACAAACTTTACAGATTGTACAAACATACCGCCCGAACCGCAGCAAGGGTCGTAAACTCGGCAGTTCTCAAACGGCTTTAGTATGGATACGATAGTTTTTACGATACTTGACGGAGTATAGAATTCGCCGCCCTTTACGCCTTCGTGTGCAGCGAATTGAGCGATACAGTATTCATAGGTGCGACCAAGCAGGTCTTTGTTATCGTCTGTATCGTCCATATTCATATTGTTGGTGAAAATATCAACAACATCACCTAACACACGCTTGTCCAAATCGGGGTTTGCATAATTCTTCGGAAGAACATTTTTGAGCGATTTATTCTCAGCTTCAATAGCTCTCATAGCGTCATCGATTACCGAGCCGATTTCGGGGGTATGAGCCGCCGCAGAGATTGTACTCCAACGAGCCTGTTCGGGAACATAGAATATGTTATCCATCAGGTAAGCGTCTTTGTCGTCCTCAAAGCCGTCACCCTCAGCGACAAGCTCATTGTATTTACGCTCAAAGGCACTTGAAATGTATCGCAGGAAAATAAGACCTACGATAACCTTTCTGTATTCGGCGGCAGGGATATGTCCCCAAAGTACGCAAGCAGCGTCCCAAATCTGTTTTTCAAAACCGATATTTGCATTGTTCTTGTCGCTCATTATGAAACCTCCCAAAAAGCTCATTTTCAATTTGTGTAAAAACACACACTATCGCATTTGGACATATTCGCCTAAATTATACCATAAATTAGCCAAAAAATCAAGTTATTTTCACAAAAAGTGAGCTGTAATCGTCAAAAAAATCGTTTTAAGAGCAGTTTTACTTTATGTTTATTCCACATAAGTAAATAAAAGCCGAGAATTCCCAACCTCTTTATACCCTGCGTCCTCATAAATCTTCCACTCGTCCCTGTCAATAGCGGAAGCCGGATATGTGTCGCCCTCGTTCCTTGTCCTCATTACATAGTTGAGCTGTTCCTCGCTCAATATGAGATGAGGCTTGCCGTCATCTACATAATCACCGCTCATCATCTTGTTTATTCGCTCAATGGTTTCCTTGTGGGCTAATTCGGCTAAGCCCTCTTTGATACGGGTATAGGCGTCTTTTTCGTAAGGTAAGGCACGGGGATAGTACACCACCATATCAGGATAGACATTGACTGTGTAGAGCAGTAAGTTCGGGAGCTGTTTTACCATTGCGGTCATAAACTCGCTGTCACGATACGGAGCGTCAAAGATAAAGTCATAAATATAGAACAGGCTTGAACACATATCAAGTTCAATTTCATCAGATAAAGGTGCACCTTGTTCGGTAAGAGCTTTCATAGCATAGCCCAAGAGATAAGAATGATCGTCGCACATCTGAACAGGTGATAGTCCTTTGCGCAGCATTGCTCCGACAGAGATTATGTTTCCGATAAGTGTGGCAATGTGAACGCCGCCGCTTTTTTCACCGTCAAGAATTTGTTCGGCTTCGCTTTCCTCAACATCTGCCGGAATACCGAAAATATCCAGCTTAACCATCGGGCAGTAACGGTATTCATCATCACCGTAGCTGTCGTCTAAAGTAAAAGCTATTCGTCTTTTATCTGTTATCTCTGCATAGAAGTCACAAAACTGATTTATCATTGACCTATCCCCATTCAAAAAGTTGTTCACATAGTATTATATCAGAAATAATACTTTTTTCAAGGCAATCGTCAAAAACAAAAGCCGCCTCAGAGCGTAAAGCTCCGAAGCGGCATATTAATTTCTTAGTTTATTCTTCATCTGAATTTTGTTTGCTTCCTTGACTTTGTATGGTAATGCGAACGGTATCTGCAAAAACAAGAAGAAGTTTCTCAGCCTGTTTCTGAACATCAGCGGGCAGAACCGATATTATCGAATTAAGTTTTGCATTTTCTTTGTAAGGCGTTGTACCATATATCAAGTAATCGGTTGGTACACAGAGGGCAGAAGCAATCCGTCCTAAAATCTGGACTTTCATACTCTTACGCCCGGCCTCAATTTCCCATATAAAATCAGCAGATATATCAGCAAGTTCGGCTAACTTTTCACGCGTGTAACCTCGTTCTTCACGAACTTGCCGTATCCGTCTGCCGATTGCTTCATTCGACAAATCCATAGCAACAATCCCCTTATCATCATCTTCTTTAGTATATCAATTTTGTATATTTTTGAAAACCGACAACAGACATATAACTATTATATCAATTGCCATAATTTATTATTGACTTTTGCAGGAGAAAGATTTATAATGAATATGAACACAGAGCCTAAAAACTGCATTGTTCAGATTAACAAGGAAGTTTTTATCCATATAAAAATCATTAGGCATAAAATAAACCGCCCGATGCTGTGACAGCTTCAAGGCGGCTTTTGAATTTATGTTCGGTGTGAAATACCTTATCAGGTACGCTTCTCTCCGTTTTTGGTGAGCTCCTGCTCCCTCTGCGCTCTGATGAGGTTATCAATGTAGTTCCCCTCAACGATTTTCTCGTAAGCAGCAATAAGGTCGGACACACGTTTCAGCTTTAGCTGTTCCTCGGAGATTTCGTCCTTGATTGACGAGATATAGTTAGGTAAAAGTTTCAGACGTTTCTCCAAACTTGATATATCGCCCTCGGTGCGTACTCCGTACTTGTCGGCGATTTCCTGCGCCGCCGCAAGTTTAATCTGCGTCATAGCGTCAGGCTTTGAGGTGTTTGCCACAGCTGAAAAGAGATAATGTAACTGCGCTATGTCGGATTTGAGGGTAGGTATCTCCTCGGTAAGGCTCTTGACCTTTTCAGTTTTCTCGTCAATGCTCCGCTTTAATTCGTCTGCCTTATGATAGATTTGCTCCCGTGAGCTGAAACCAAACTCCCCGATAGTAGCAAGCTGTTCGGAGAGATAGTTGATGTTAGCGTCGTTCTGAAAAGCATAGATGAGCTTGCCGCTGTCCTTTCTCGGCATAAGTCGGAACTGCTTTATCTCGATTGTCATATCCATAATGGCAACGTGGAATTTCTTTTCAACCGTGTTAGCGGTCTTGAACTTTGCACGGACAGCGTTGGTGAACATATCCCTGTCGGCAATACGCTGTTCAAGGTTTTTCGGCAGGTAGGCTTCACCGAGAGTTTTCAGACGGACAAAGCGTTCAGCAAACTGCGGTTTAACCGCAACGTGCTTCCCACGTTTGATTTCATAACTGCGCTCCTGCAGCTTCGCAAGCAAATCCTCAAAACTCTCGCACGAGTACACCAACCTGTCAATCTCCAGCTTGATTTTCTCACGGACGCCCTCGGACTTAATTGGTCGGTAAGAAGCCGCTATTACCGAAGCGGTTTTCTGCGCATAGTCGGGAATGTGGAGAGTTGGTCCTTCCTCGACAAACGGTATGCCAGACTTGGTTAATTCAGCCGCCACGAATTGTAACTTGTCCTCGGAGTAGATTTCAAAGGGAACAAACTCTGCACCCAGCTTGCGGGAGAGTGTGAAAATCTCTTTGTCACGCTTCTGTATCTCGGAGCGCATAACATCGTTCTGATTTTTGATAAGCTCGATTTCGCTCTCCGTCAGGTCCGCAGGATTTTTCTTTTTCAGCTCGTTTATGTGAGCGTTGACCTTTTTAATCTCGGCTACCTGTGCAGCGTGATGTTTGTACTCGTCAACGGTTAAGTGTTCACGGTGAATGTTCTTAACATCACGGCTCAGTTTGTGAGCGTGGAGAATATCAACCATAACGCCACGCTCCTGTTCTTCCCAAGCCGCCCACTCGTTCTGCAATCTGTTCGCCGAGGTGAAACCCTGCTCTTTGAGCGCGCCTTTCATAGAAACCTTGACGGACAGACCTCGCTCTACCTTATGGGTTATCGGGATAAAGTCAATATGTAGGTGCGGGGTAGCTTCATCAAGGTGCATAACCGCATTGAACACCTTGAGGTTAGGATTACGTTTCTCAAACCCACGCATATAATCGTCAAGCATAAGTTTGGCTTCCTCCCATTTGCCCGACCCTTGACCGCAGCTTTCCATATCGCCGAACTGAACTACAATCTCATAGTAAGGCTTACCCTTTGAGGATTTTTTCAGATGTTCGTAGTAGTCGGGTATTCTGCGGCTGGATTGAGTTTGCCGAGCGTTGTATTCGGCGAGAGCCTGCCCGAAAAGCTCGTCGTACTTTTCTCTGATGTCCGTTCGGCAGTAGGTAATGTTGTCCTGCACCCGTTCGCCGTCCACATTCTTGGCAATGAAAACTCGGTTGTTGTGTTCGATTACCCCCTCGTCTATCCGAAAGGAAATAGAGAGCGTTTTCCCATTTATCTCACGCATAGTTCAGTACCTCCTTCATTCGCCGCCGCACTTTATCTCTGCGGTGGGACTATTTTTTGATGTTTGATTTTGAGCTATTTTTCCTGCCTCAATCAATAAAGCTATACTCAATAGCCATATTGTTACGCACAGCTCCACAATAAGGCATTGAGTTAGGGGAAAATCCCCTAAGACCCCTTTCGCTTTACCAAACGGTCAGCGACTTAATCTCCGAAACTCCAAAATGGACTTGCGGGGCTTCGGGGAGATAAAATCTCCGACCTCACAAATTTATCTCCTCTATCGGCGTACTTTATGAGAGGGCGGCGGTGGTTTAACATTGCTCGGATCGGTGGGTAAATTTTGAGCCGATTGAGATTTATCTATCAGCTCACGGGTGTGTAAGGTCTTTTGGAGCAGCTCGTTAAAGTCCTTAACTCCGCTGTCAGCCAAAACCCTGTTGCACGGTATGAGATTGTTCTCGGAGATAAACCGTGCGCCTGCTTCATCATTATCTACACAGGCATAGAGGGCTAAGTCACGCTTCACAAGAGAATTAAGAGTACTCGGTTTAAGACCAGCCATTGATACAAGCAGGCAGTTTCTCAATTTGTTCGGACCTGCGAGCTGTCGGAACGAGAGCAAGTCTATTGCGCTTTCAAAGATGTAAGCCTTATTGGGCTTGCCGATTTTGACAGAGAATACACTGTCTGCTGTTCCTGCGGCTACTCCCTTAAACCTTTGATATGTGCTTGTTCCTTGCAGTTCTGCGCCGACTGTTTTGCCATCGTCGTCTTTGTGAAGAAACACAGCATTGCCTTTTTTATCTTGATAGAGCAAGCCGCTGTGTGCAAGTTCGCTCACAAGATTGCCGTCTATCTTCCTTGACTGACAAAGGTACGCAAACACCTTGCGCATATTCTCTGCTCGTTCGGGCAAGGTCAGACCTTTCTTTACCTGCGGTGCTTCTCCTTTCTGCCGAAAAATCCTTTGCGGTAATTTTTCGCCCGACAGAGCTTCAACTGCTGATTTGAAATCCATTCCGATTATGTCCGTCAGGCAGTTAATCGCATTTTTGCCGCCGTGCTTGTCAGCTTGTGAGAAGCAGTACCACTCGTTGGTTTCGGTGTTTACATATAAACCGCCGTAGCCCTTAACGTGCAGCTCGTTCCTCGAAAGCTCGGTTTCAAATCCATTCTGGGTAAAAAAATCAGCAAGGCTCGCTTGCCTTGCTTGCTCTATCTGTTCGGTTTTTGGGAACACCATCGTTACCTCCTTCATTTGAAAATACACGGATTTAATCCGTTTCAATAAAATCAACAATTACAAAAGGAGAAGTTCAATGAAAAGTATTAAGTCAATTGTCAGCGTTCTGCTGACGCTCTGTATGGTTTTCTCTATGTCTTTGGCAGTGTCCGCAGACACATCAAAAGTCAAGGTCACACTTGATAACTTGCCTAAGTATTCTGATAGTGCTTATGTTGAGCTGTATAACAACAAGCCGCAGTTCACCAAATCAGAAAAGAGAAACAAGAAAGCATTTGAGAATTACAGCGAACTTGACGACCTCGGACGGTGCGGCATAGCTTTCGCTAACATCTGCACCGAACTTATGCCCACAGAGGATCGAGGTGCAATCGGAATGGTTAAGCCGTCCGGTTGGCAGACCGTCAAGTATAACGGTTTGGTTGACGGCAACTATTTGTATAACCGCTGTCATCTCATTGGGTTTCAGCTTGCGAGCGAAAACGCAAACGAGAAAAATCTCATCACGGGAACACGTTATCTGAATATTGAGGGTATGCTTCCATTTGAGAACAAGGTTGCTGACTATATTAAGACCAACAAGAAAAACCACGTTCTTTATCGTGTAACTCCTGTGTTTGACGGAGATAATCTTGTCGCTTCAGGTGTTCAGATTGAAGCCTACTCTGTCGAGGATAAAGGCAAGGGCGTATCATTCAATGTGTACTGCTATAATGTTCAGCCGGGCGTAATCATCGACTATTCCAGCGGAAAGAGCAGGCTTGCCGATAGCAGCGCTATCAATATATGCCTTAACTATAAGAAGTACGCTCTCAATGTTGGCAAAACGCTGAAGCTGAAAGCCACTGTTGAGCCGGAAGATACAAAGGCAAAAATCACTTGGTACTCCAGTAATCAAAAGGTTGCAAAGGTCAGCAGTAAAGGCGTTGTTACTGCTCTTAAAGCGGGAACAGCTACTATTACGGCAAAGACCGACAATGGATTGAAAGCTACCTGTAAGATAACCGTAAAGAACAATTCGGTTCAGATTACTGCTCCAAGCAGTGGAAAAACCAATTATGTCCTTAATACCAACACTCACAAGTTTCACAAACCGTCCTGCTCAAGCGTAGGAGATATGTCAGCGAAAAACAGGCAGGATGTGACTTGGACGAGAGATGAAGTTATAAGTCACGGTTATGTGCCTTGTAAGCGATGCAATCCGTAAGTGTAATGATGTGATAGAAAAATAGCCCCGCTGAACATCTCAGCGGGGCGTATATGTTATTAGTGTCTGCCGATGTGCTTGGGCGGCACAGGTTGATTATTGTCGGGAGAAGTGTTAGTCTGTTCAGGAGCGGTGCGAGTTTCAGGATTCTGCACCTCGTCCTCACTCTCGTTCATTATTACTTCTTCTGCCTGTCCGACCTCAAGCTCACGGTTAAGCTGTTCGAGCCGTGCGGACTTTTGAGCAAGTTCCTCTGCGTGTTCAAAGGGCTTGCCTTTGGCGGCGACGGCTTCGTTCAAGTCGGTCTGCATACGGGACAGCTTTTCTGTCATATCCGCCAGCTTGCGGTCAAGTCCCTTGCTGAACAGATTTTCAAGTCGGGTAACGTTTCCTATATCTCCCGTAATATCCATATCGGTCGTGTAAGTCAGCTCCCTATGCAAAGAAATGCCTGTTCCGACCGTAAACCCATTATGGATTTTTTCGATAGCCAGCTCAAAGCCGCAGAAAGAGCCGATAGGCTTGCGCAAGCTCGGACTGTTCGCTTCTGACATAAACTTGATAGCGGCTTTTTGGACAGCTTCGCCTGCGGGCTTGCGTTCGATGTAAGTTTTGCCGCCGATTTCTGCACGAAAATCATCTTCGCCCAGCTTATGTGCCACCGCAAATTCAATGTCACGCTTGGCAGCGTCAATGCTCACGGTGTAGTTGTGTATCCACTTTTGGCAGTTAGCAATCGTATCGTCAAGTCGGTACTGCGCATTGTAGTGTTCGCTTTCAAGCAAGCGCAGACGAGCCACGTCGCCGTCAAGCTCGATTTTCTCCTTGATACGCTCGTCGCCTGTGGCAAGAGCCTGCATTTCAGAGTAGTTCAGAACAGCCTCGTCAACGTCTTCGCAACTTCTTGCAGTAGCATTGCCACTCATAAGCTGGGAAATGAAACGCTGCTTTGTCACGATTATGTTCATGAGATATGCGTCGAATGTGTTTTCGGTGACGTAATTGTACACGCCTACCTCGTCGAAAGTGTTGCCCTGACGGATTATACGACCGTTTCGCTGCTCGATGTCCGAGGGTTTCCAGGGTATATCAAGATTATGCAGCGCCGCCAGTTTTGTCTGAATATTTGCGCCCGTTCCCATTTTGCTTGTACTTGCGAGAACGATACGCTTCGTACCCGAACGGAGCTGTGCGTACATTTCATTACGCTGTTTCTGCGTTTCAGCGTCGCCTGCGGTGCAGATTTCGTTTTCGGGGATACCACGGCGAACAAGTTCTTCCTTGATATAATCATAAACGGAGAAACGTCCGTCGCCGGAATTGACGGCTACATCACAGAATATAGCCTGCACACCTTTCTGCTCGGCGGTCTGCTGATAGATTTCCATAACCTTATCAACGCAGAGATTAACCTTGCTGTCGGGGTAGTTTTCAGAGTTCGGCACGATACACCGTGCGTCCAGACCGAGCAGTCTTGCTTCATTTGTGATTTTGAGCATATTGTCGGCGGAGGGGTCAACAGCTCCGCTGTGAATTGCTTCGGAACGCTCGGCAAGAACCTGCATATACGCTGTCTGCACCTCGTTTGGCTTTGCAACAATGGTCTGCGGCTTGCCGCCCTCCATTTCGGGAACAGGGAGATTGAGCATATCCTGCGTCCGTATGTCCGCAAACTCCTTGTACATCTGCATAAGTTCGGGAACATTGTTGAATTTGGCAAATCGCTTTTTGGTGCGGTAGCCGTTGCCCGCAGGCTTCAGCTCTGCCTTTGAAACGACCTCGCCGAAATTACTTGCCCAATCGTCAAACGTCTGTAATCCGGCGTTCCGCAGCAGGGACGGACGGAGATACCTCTGCATAATGTACAGCTCCGTCATGGAGTTAGAAACAGGCGTTCCTGTGGCGAAAATTATGTTTTTCTCGCCGTAATTCTCGTTAAGATACTGCGTTTTCATGAGGATATCCTCGCTCTTTTGAGCGGGAGTAGTCTGAACGCCCGAAACCCTGTTCATCTTCGATACCACAAGACCGTTTTTGTAGTTGTGAGCTTCATCAACGACAAGGCTGTCAAATCCAAGCTGCTCAAAAGTCAAGGAGGTGTCCTTTGCTTTTCCGCTGCCCTCGATGAGTTTCTGCAAGCGTGTTTCAAGCCGCTTTTTCTCGCGTTCAAGGTCTTTTATGGAACTGCGGTTATTTGCCCTTGTACGATAATCTCCGTTTAGCTCGTCAATGCCGTTCTGCATGGCGTCGATTTCATGCTGAATGAAATTTTTGCGGTACTCCATAGACATAGGGATTTTCTCGAACTGTTCGTAGGACATAATAACTGCGTCATAGTCGCCGGTGCAGCACCGACCGATAAACTTCTGCCTATGGTCTTTGTCGAAATCCTTTTCGCTTGCTGTCAGGATTTTTGCCTGCGGATATAGCCGCAGCCACTCGTTCGCCATTTGCCCCACAAGGTGCTTTGGAACGACAACGCAAGCCTTGTTTATTAGACCGAGCCGCTTTTTCTCCATAGTCGCCGCCACCATTTCAAAGGATTTACCAGCGCCGACGCAGTGGGCAAGAAGAGTATTGCCACCGAATTTTGCTCTCATAACAGCGTCGAGCTGATGAGGTTTAAGGCTGATTGACGGGGACATTCCCGGAAAGGTCTGATGAGAACCGTCAAACTTTCTGTCGACTATGCAGTTGAACAGATTGTTATACCGCTCAACGTACTTTTCACGACGGGCAGGGTCATTCCACAGCCAAGTTCTAAAGGCTTCTTTCATCTGCCGAGCCTTTTCCTGCGCTAAGTCTGTTTCTTTTTTGTTGATTTCGTAATGCTCTCTGCCGTCTATATCCGTAATCTTGTCACGGACAACAATATCACGGTTGTTAAGCAGATTTTCAAAAATTGCCTTTGAGGGCATTCGGCTTGTACCGTAAATCTGCGTGGCGGCGGCGGACATATCCCAATTCTTGTTTTCGATTTTGTACTCGCCGGTAACAGTACGGCGCATAGGCTCGTAAAATCTTGACTTTGCGTAATCCTCAAAGAAATGCTGATAGTCCTCAACATCTACCCATGACACACCGATACGCGCGGTAATATCTCCGGCTTCCAGCTTTTTCGGGAGGACTTCCGTCAGAGCCGTTACGTTGCGCTGAAAATCGGGATAGTCCTTTGCGTAAAGCTCGGCGGCGCGCAGCTTTTCACGAACATTGCCGGAGAGATATTCGGAAGTTTCCTCCCAGCCGACAAAAGGGTCGTTCTCGTCAGATTTCAGCGGATTAAGATATATCAGATTGTCCGATTTCAGAACTTCTACAATATCCTGCGGTTCCTGCCCACAGAGCTGTGCCATATACGGTATATCCATTTTGCCCACTGTATCAATGGAAACCTGCATAGCCTCCTGCGGAGTATCCACATGGGTGATTTCGGCGGTGTACTTGACGGTACGTTTAGTGAAGAAATCCGACTTTTCAATGGTCTTTTTCTCCTCGTCAACGATTTCAAGGGCGCAGAGCGAGTTGTAGTCATCGTCCTTATCGAAAACCTGTCCGTTTGCGCTGTCATTGACATAGCCGTACTGCTTTACAAAGCCGTCGTACTGCCTGTTGAGCCTGCTCTGAAGCACAGCAAGCTGTTCATCGGAGCAGTTGTTCTCCTGCGCCGAGAGAATTTCACGGAAAGTCGTTCGCAGCTCATTCAGAGCTTTTATGCGGTCGAGCCTTTTTCCTGTTTCCGTCACCTCGGTCATTATGTTGTTCTCACGGAAATACATCTTTCCGTCAACCTCGGCAAAGGTGAAATTCCTCACATCTGCCGTTGCAGGGATAATTCCCGCCTGCTTGTCACGCTGTTCGTTATGCTTGCGCAGAGCGTTATTCAGCTTCAAATTGCCGACAGCACGTTCAAGCTGTTCGGAGAGGTCTGCTCCCTCAATCGGTACGCAAGCCGTTTCAGAAGCGTTTCCGTACAGCGAAAACTCCATACCTTGCTTCATTGTACCGAGTACCATTTCGGGGTGGTCAAGGAAATAGCTGTTTACAGGTACTCCCTCGTCGTTCTTGCCGACATAGCACCAGTCGGGCATTTCCACCGCCATTTTTTCACGCTTTTGGAAGAACAGAATATCAGCTGTAACCTCCGTGCCTGCGTTAGCCTTAAATGCGTTGTTTGGCAGACGGATAGCGCCGATTAAGTCACCTCTGCGGGCAAGGTGTTCACGCACACGGGGATTTTCCTTGTCAAGCGTTCCCTTTGTGGTAATGAGTGCTGCTACACCGCCCGGAGCAAGTTTATCAAGCGTTTTCGCAAGAAAGTAATCGTGGATAAAGAAATTCTCACGATTATAACGCTTGTCCGAAACGCCGTATGAGCCGAAAGGTACATTTCCCACGGCGGCATCAAAGAAATTGTCTGAAAACTCAGTTTTCTCAAAGCCTGTTATCTGAATGTCCGCACTCTGATAGAGCTGTCGGGCAATCCTGCCGGATATGCTGTCAAGCTCTACACCGTGCAAGTGGCTGTTCCGCCGCATTTCTTCGGGCATTGTACCAAAAAAATTTCCTACGCCCATTGCCGGCTCCAAGATGTTGCCGCCGTCAAAGCCGAGGTTTTCCAAGCCCTTGTATATCGCATTGATTACGGTTGGCGAGGTGTAATGAGCGTTTAGAGTAGAACCTTTTGCGGCGGTATATTCTTCATCGGTAAGCAGCTCACGAAGCTGTTTGTATTCACTTGCCCAAGAGCTGTTATTCTCATCGAACGCCTGTGCCAGACCGCCCCAGCCGACATATTGAGCAAGTACAACCTGTTCATCGGGAGCAGCAAGGCGGTTTTCGCTCTCAATAGCTTTCAGCGTTTTGATAGCGGCGATATTTGTAGCGAATTTCGTCTTTGCACCGCCTGTGCCTAAGTTCTCGTCCGTAATTGTAAAATCGTGCTTTTCAATGGGAGTTTTCACAGGTTCGGGGCGAGCAGTAAGGTCGATAACTGTATCTTTCAGCTTTGGAGCTATTTCCGGCTGTTCGTCAGTTTTATCAGAAACCTGTTCATCACGGCGGTCTGATAAGCCGTACTGTTCAAGAATTGCTATACTTCGCTGATATTGAGGGGTATCAATATCATAACACGACACCTCGTTCTGCGCATTTCTGATACGGCTGTCAATATCTTTCTGCGTGATATAGGTCTGGTTATCAATAAGTTCAGATACACGGACGGCTACTTTCTGCCAGCTCCAAGTCACCGAGGTCTTTTCACCGTTATCGAGCTTTATATCAAGCTGAATACCCTTGCTGTCGTGTGAAGCCATATCAATCCTGCCCTCACAGGTGTGACCGCCTACTCCGTATTCTTTGGAGAGAAATTTTGCAAACTCCTTTGTATCGTCAGGGTGTTCACGATGAAACTGTTCAACACGGAATTTTCCGTCCTGAAAGCCTGTTCCGTGGTGAGTAAGCTCATACTTTAACGCTTCCTCAATATCCACGCCGCCGATTATAGTCTTTTCGAGAACCTTGTCATCTTCCATAGGTTCGCCAAACAGATTAAGCTGAACTGTTTCGGGCATTTCGGCTGTTTCATTGCCAAAAGGAGAGCCGCCGGAATGAACATCGGAGCTGTTTTTTTCCTGCGGTTCTGTTTCTCCTGCTGACTGAATTTCTGTTTCTTCGGTGGGTGTGTATTTCTCCACGATTTCGCTTACCACCACAGTAAGGTCACTGAATTCAAGGTTTCCGAGGGTAGAAAGCATATCGTCAGGATCCTCAAATCGGTGTTCATCGGCAATATTATCGCCGTACATTGTCACCATCTTGTTATCTACAAGGTCGGCGTATACGGTTATTTCTACGTCGGTATCTTCGTGAGTGGTATAGGCAAGCGGTATTCTCGACAGGTCAGAAAAATCAGCTTCCTCGCCAAACTCCCTTTGAGTATATTCGTTTATCCTGCTTTTTGCTTCAGTCAGCACATATTCTCTGTCAAGTTCTTCGTGGCGGTCAAATTCTTTCCTTGCGGCAGTTATAAGGGCTTCTCCGAGAGTTTCCCAAGAGTGCGTGACCTCAAAGTCGCCTTTGGTTCGGAAAGTCATTCCGCTGACGGTCTTTTCCGATGAAATATCAATTCTCCCAATACCGTCAGACGGTGGGTATTCATAAAATGTGATATGGTCAGTAAGACCGTAGATTTTCTTTGCCAGCTCCGCACGAATATCCTCGCCGCTATTGTATCGGGCTGTCAGGCTCTCAAACTCGTCTGCGTGAAGTCCTGCCCCCATAGTCCACGCGGTTATACCGTTGTATTTCGGGGCATTGTCGTAATTAAAGAGCTTTTCACCTAAATCGTCCATTTCATCACTCGCAAGCTGGTTTTCTGCCAATAGGGAAATATTATCCGTAAGCGTTCTTCTTGCTTTGCGTTCTTCAAGTGAGAGCGTGAAATCGGGTACTTTGGTAAATCCGAAGCTGTCCACATAGTAGGCGGCGGTTGTACCGTTACTCTTAACGCAGATTATATCACTTACCGAGAGCGAATGTCCTCGGAAATCTTCGGGGTGATCGACATTAAAGCGTTTATAAATATCGTCGAGCGTTTCGCCCTCTTTTAATCTGCCGCGATAAACCCTGTCGTAATTTTCACGGTCAATATACAGACCGTTTTTCTTCAATCTGTCAGCAGACTCAAACCGATAGTCACGCAGCTTCTCGCCGTCCTTTAGCTGAAAAATACCATACCTCGGCTCAACAAGCGCAGAGAGCTTTGCGCTTACATCATCATAACGAGAATAAAAGCTCTCGCTGTCGGAAAGAAACTCCCGTGCAATGTCCGTGAAATTCGGCTCGGTAACATCAACAAACTCGGTTTTGGAAACCTGTTCGAGGTAGTCAAGCGGCTCATTTTTTACGATTGCTTCAAAGAGTTGGTCGTAGCTGAAAGTGTGGTACACCAGCTGACCACCTGCGGAACTGTCGGGATTGAAGTAAGCCCAAGTAACGCTCTCATTTTCCGCATTTACATAAAATTTATCAACGCCATCAAGCAAATCTGTTGAAAAATTCTTCCGCATTTCGTCTGTTCTGTCACTAACGGCAGAAGCAATCATATCCTCTAAATCCTTGTCGGGGACGTCTGCAAGCAAAATCTTATCTTCGTAGCAATATGCAAAGACTTTGCCGTAAACGGTTTCCGCAAGCTCGCTGTTCTTGTCCATTTCGGAAAGCACAAGCGGATAGAGCGCAGAATTTTCCCGCTCAGAGCGGAGATAGTTCCGTGTTTTCTCCTCAACTATGCGGAAATCCTCTGCCTGACTGTCGGTATGTTCAGCTTTCTCCGCTGACAGCGCACTGTACCCTCTAATTTTATAGCCGTTTTGCTTAATGAGCTGTTCCATTTCGGCGGCAGTGGACTTATCAGAGAGCCAAGCACCATCAACAAATTCATTTCCTTTGCGGTAGTCGCCTCGCAGAATGAATTTGCCTAAGTCCTCATCAAACGACACTCTCATATTTGTGGCTCTGCCGGAATTGGCGTTTGCAATCGTCTGTTCAGGCTCGTCCTCAAAGAGAATTTCACGGTGCTGTTCCAAAGCGGAGAGCAGCTCCGATTTATCCGCAGAAACAGAAACAGCGGGGGAATTATCCTCCGCTGTCTGTTCTGTATTTTCGGTGCTTGTGCTTTGGGTGCTATATGTAGCACCGTTTACTCCCGATACTGATGAACTATATCCTCTATCACCGCTCTGTCGAGTATCATTCCGAGAGTGTTCTCCCATTTCCGTATTTCCACGAATATTGTCGGACGTGGATTTTTCTGTGCGTACTGCTTCTTCAGCATCGTCCGATATTCCCTCGCTTCCTTGTCTATCTGCCGAGGTATCAGCTCCCATTTCAGGCGACCTTTCAGGGACGGAATTACTTCGGGGTGATTTTCCGTCATATACTTCCGCCATTCCTCGCCCCACCGACCTATCGGCTCGTTCATCAGCTCCTGTTCCTCGTCCGTCAGACCCAGCTCCAGCTGTTCCAAATACACGAACGTTGCCGGGTCGAGTTTGTATGTCCTGCCGTTCTCCTCCTTGATTTCGGGATAGAATTTCTTGTCGTCCTCGCACCATATCTGTCTGATTTCTGCCATTGTCAATCCTCCTTTGCAGCGTAATATCGTTAATGGATTTCTCCAATGATAACAGTACCGCTTTGCCCGAAAGCTGTACGAACTCACAGAGCTTTTCTTTTTCTGCCTTGCTGTGAAGCATATCGAGTGCGGATAAATCCACGCTCCCGCTGTACTTGAATGAACCGCCCATCTCGCACCGAGCCGCAATGAAATACTGCGTCATAGAGATAAAAGACTTTTCAAAAGCAGCTCTGTCGTTCGGGGGAATATTAAGCGTTCCCACAACACTTCCGAGATTTTCATGAGCCTTTGCCGAACCGAGGTAATTCACGCAGCCCGAAAACGAACTGAAACTTTTACCCTCTCTCTCAAATGTTTCGGCGATAACAGCATTTGCTGTATCTTTATCTAGTGTCCACTGATACGGTGTTTTTGAGCCTGCCGTCTGTGCTATATCGAAATAGTGCTTTAAGCTGCCGTTATCGAGGACGGCTATTGAATTTGCTCCGCGCTGAACAAATCTGCTGAATTTCTTCCAAGTGTCGAAATCTGCGACCATTGTGGCTTTGGGATTTGTTCCGTATATCATCATAGCCTGTTCAGAGGGGAGCTTGAAGAACTTTCCCGCAAACTTTAGGTACTGTTCAAAGGCTGTTTTATCTCCGAAAAGCTGTTCGGTTACGGCTTCATAGCTTTCACGCACCCTGTCAATTCGTGCCATTCAGATTATCCTCCTTTAACTGTATTTTATCACATTAAAGCGTAAAAGTCAAGAGCTTTTTTGCTGTTGCGATAACTTTTGCACAAAAATATCCCCCGACCGCTTAAAATCGGGGGATACAGATGTTTTCTTCAATTAGTGGAAACCATGCTTCGGCGGCTTGTTTTCGGCTTTGGGCTGTTCGGGATTAAGTGTTGCCTTGAGTGCTTTGTTTATGCTGTCAAGTTTGGGCTTGTCCGCAGCGTTTACCGATATTGTTGTGCCGCTGTTAGAACTGATACGCGCCTGATATGTAATTCCCATCTTGTCAAGCTCATTCATCAGCTTTTCAGCATAACCGTTGTTCTGTCGGGGAAGTGATGCGATTTGGCTCTTGTTGCCGAGTTCCGCATATTTAACGCCGCGGTACTGTACCTGCTCAAGCGATTTAAACTTGTCGAGAACGGCTTCGCTCAGCTTATCGTGCATTGCGGTAGTAATAGGATTTGCAATATCGACATACTTGCCGTTCTGGTTCTGGTAAGACGGCATAGCCGCAAATTCGGGTTTTCCTGCCGCCTTGACAACTTTAACGTCCTTGATAACAAAGCATTCGTCAATGGAAACCTGTCCCGCAGCCACAACGCTCTTGCCGCCGCTTATGGGGCGGAGAGATACGCCAATCTGTGAGGTGACAGGCTTTGACTTGTCCGCTGCAAGTTCGTTTCGCATTGTCCTCTCGCCGGAAGCCGCCAGCTTGCTGTAATCTGTCAGAACCGCAGAGCTTAACTGCTGATATGCCTTGTCGGTGATAGGGTGGGCGACATCCATAAACTCACCGCCGACCTTTTTGCTTGGCATTGCGACAAAAAGTCCCTTTTCGCTCTGCATAACCTTGATACCGTTCACGGCTATCTCGCCATTGATTACCACATTAGCGAGAGCCTTGACATTGTTATTTCCGTTGAGCTGCGTCATACTCGACACTTCAAATGTCGTGTTGTGTTCTGCCATAGTAAAACCTCCTGTTAAAATCAGTCGCAGAGCGAGTATTCGTCTGAATTATCAAGCCAAATCTGAATTGTGTTTTCCTCAATGAATTTAATGCTGACGATTTTGGCATTACAGAACTTTCCCGACAGATATTCCTCTGTATCAAGCACACTTGGGATAAATGCAAAAATCGTTGTGGTTATGGTTTGAATATTGTCACATTCGGGTGAATAAATGTTATCATCAACGCATACGGCAATAGTTACAGCACTGTTCACGTCGATTGTATTCACAAATTCTGCCAAGTCATATATTTGCCTTTCTGCCCGTATAGCCGATAGCACAACTTTTATCGGTCAGAAAGGATAGTCGTCCGGCGGGTCATTGAACTTTTGCTGTTCATTTCTGTAAGAGGACCTATCATAACCATTCTGACGGTTTGAATATGTACGGTTGTTCCCATTTGTTCTGCCGCTGTTTCTGTTATATCCGGTTTCCTTTTTTGGCTCTCCTGTGAAGCATACACGGTCAACCGCAACCTCGTACCAAGCAGCCTGCTTTCCGTTTCTGTCCTCATACTGCTGCGTCTGCATCTCGCCGTCAATCATAATCATACTGCCCTTGCCGAAATACTTGCAAATAAACTCCGCAGTACCTCTCCAAGCAATTACATTGAAGAAATCGACCTTGTTTTCTTCGTCTTTGCTGTGAAATCTGCGGTTCACGGCAATTTTGAACCTTGCATAAGTAATGCCGTTCTGCGTGGTTTTCATTTCGGGAGCAGCACAAAGTCTGCCCATAAGAGTGATTTTGTTATACATTATGTAGCTCCTTTCGTTATACAGAAGGCATTCTGCATTCGCCCTCGGCTTCGGGAATATCAATGTCGGCAAACTCATCATCGGGGATAAACATATCCTCAACATAAACCTCATCGCCGACGATACTGCTGATAGCCTCCAGCTTCATACGCAGACGGAGATTGTCAATCTCCAGACCTCTTGCGTGTTCGATAACCTCGTCACGCTCACGCTCTGCCGCATGGAGCTTTTCAATAAGCCATTCTGTGTTGCTGCTCTTTCTGTTTTCTGCTGTCATAGTCTTTTCCTCCTGTTAAAATGTGATTTTTGACGGATAAGGATAACCGCCGTTTTTATTTTCAGAACGCTCCCACTTATCAAAGCCGCTTCCCGCAGCGTTTAATACCGAAAGCACTCCGTCAACCGTTAGTCCGCTGTCTGCCGGAACGGAAAGCACCATTCTCCTGCTTACCGAGCGCACCTTGTCGCCGCCGATAAGGGGATAGTTGTTTGCGCTGTCAACAAGGCAATAGACAATTCTATGTGCCTTGTATTTACCGTCAGCTCCTGCAATACCGCCGTTGTTCTCGCCGTTAAGGTAAATATTCGCCGCATAGCAGCTCTTGATATAAGCGGAATTTGTATCTGCGGTAGCCGTGCCGACTATGCCGCCGCTGTTGGTTGCTTTTGAGGTGAGTGTGCGTACTCCGCAGCCTATAATTGAGCCGCCCGACATATAGAATTTATCGCCGTCATCAAATATCTCCGTTCCGTAAGCCGTGCCGGAAATACCGCCTGCCGATGAGATTTTACCGCTTGCGGCAATACCGACTGCAAGAGAACCGTTTACCATACAAGCGTTTCCAACGATACCGCCGACATTATCGCCGCCCTCAATGGAAACCTCGCTTGCGTAACAGTAGGAGATAACACCGCCGTTGCCGACCAAGCCGCCGATATTCTTTGCGCCATCTCCGTAAATCTTGCTGTTTTTCACGGTGCAATTCGTAATCTTGCTGTTGCCCGTTCCGAAACTATCGTTTTCCTCGGCAGACTTAAACGAATAGGAGATAACTCTGTTTACAAGAACTCCGACATTATCGTAATCGCCCGACTTGATTTTCGCACCGTCAATCACGACATTCTTGATTGTTGCACCCGCAATATCTCCGAACAAACCGCCCTTGCCGGAAAGATTTCTTACAGTAAATCCCTGTCCGTCATACACGAAGAAATCATAGGACTTGTTTTCGTATCCGCGGGAGATTTTCTTTGTGTCAATGGGAATACGCTTTACATCTGACGGGAACTTAATATCCGCTGTCTGAATGAAATATCCGCTTGCTTTTTCTTCTGAAAGCCGAATGAGTTGGTCGTAACAGCTGATGATAAAAGGATTTTCCTTTGTGCCGTTTCCGCCGCCGTATTCGTTCAGCACTCGGTAAAGCGTGGCGTCCTTTGTGAACTTGCATTCCGTACCGCCGAAATACTTGATTGTGCCAAATTCGCCCGTCTTTTTCTTGTCGGAAAAACCATAGGTACAGCCGAAAACGCTGTTGAACATATCGTTCTTATCATCAACCACAGGCAGCTTCAGCACAGCCGCACCTGTCATATCGCAGGGGACTTTGTATGTTTCCGCTTTCTTATTCAGATAGCTTCGGTCAATGGTAATCGTGATGTACTTCGCCGTCTGCCACTTTGCGTAAACATCGCAGTCCTCGCTTAAATACAGGCTTTCAAGACGGACGGGGGAGTTATCCAAATACCACCCCTCAACAGAATAACCGTCCTTGAATACACCGAAACTGTCAAGCATATCCACGGTTGATTCGATTTCCTTTTCCACGACCTGGACATTATCGTCAAAGTGGAGCGTTATTTTCGCAGTTGGCTTTTTCTCGCTCCACACGGCATAAAGCGTAAGGTTTTCCGAGGGCATTTTCAGAGATTTAAGTGCCGTTTTAGCACCCTCTGTTTTCGCCCAGCCGTTCAGATACAGACCGTCCTTATACACAGAAATATCCGTAGGCAAAGGAACATCTGCGCCGTACTTTACCGCAGCTTTGGAGAGCTGTCCTGTGCCGCCGTTGGAATTGTAGGTAACATAGAATGTGTCAGGCTCCCAAACGGCGAACAGAGTTACATTTTCATAGGGCATTTTATAGTTGTAAAGCGGATATGCAATCTCGGTGTTATCCGAGAAGCCTATGAGCTTGTAGCCATTTTTTGAAACGGTTTTCGCCGCTTCTTCGGCAGACGGAAGAACGACATACTGTCCTGCCTTTTCGGAAATACTGTCGAGTGTTCCTGTGCCGCCGTTCAGATTAAATGAAATGGTGTATATACCGCTCTCACCACTTGACGAAGATGAGCCGCCGCTGTATCCGCTGTCGGTGTAGCCGTCCTCATTCGCTTCATCGTCAGGCTCGCTTGTGGTATCTGTAGGCTCGTCAACATATTCTGCGCTTTCAGAACTGCTTGTAGTAACAGGCGGCTCGCTTTCTGCCGCAGAGCTTTCGGCTGTTTCGGGAGTATCGGTGCTTTCCATTTCCGTTGAGGTAGTTTCAACCGTTTCGGTACTACCCGTTGTTTCGGAAACATCACTCTTATTACCGCCGGATAAGGACGAGAAAAACAGCAGAGCAATAAGTGCTATCGCCGCACCGCCGATTATAAGGAACATCTTAATATCCTTTTTGCCGCCGCCCTTTTTCGGAGAGAAGCCCGTGGAAATCGAAAACGAATTGCTGTCCATTTCCTCAGCCTTGCCCTCGGACATAAGCTGTTCAAACTGCTGTTCGGTAATGCTTTCACAAACCTCGGCGGTCTTGAACTGCGTGTATTTTCCGTCAACCATACAAGTCTGCGTTTCCTTGACAAACTGCTTGAAATCGGCGGTCTGCGTGAGCATTTTATCCTCAAAGGGAACGCCTTTCTCGTCTGCGTTCTGTTCGGGAACAATAAACAGCGTTTTGGAAGCGTCGTCAAAACTTGATATTTCGACCTTAAAGAAAAACATTATTTTCCACCTTTCTTTTTCAAAATGGTATTGACAAAGTAAGATTTTTGATGTACAATATAAGTACGAGGTAAATATGATGTTATTAAAGGAGATGATTTTTGTGGCAACGACAAGCGTTACTATGCGTGTGGACTGTGATGATAAGGCAAAAGCGGAGCAGATTTTCAGCGCACTTGGTCTGAATATGTCAACAGCGTTCAATATGTTCATCAAGCAGACTATTCGGTGTGACGGAATTCCCTTTGAGGTAACTCTGCACAACAAATCCGATGATGACTATTTTTACAGCCCCGCAAACTTGGCTCACCTCAATCGTTCCATTGCCCAGCTTAATTCGGGTAAAACCTCTAAACACGAGCTTATCGAGGTAGAGGACGATGATTAAGATTTGGACAGACGAAGCGTGGGAAGATTACCTTTATTGGCAGGGCGAGGACAAGAAAACTCTCAAACGCATAAACCTGCTCATTAAAGACATTGAACGAAACCCTTTTGACGGAATAGGAAAAGCCGAGCCGTTAAAGTACAATCTGCGTGGCTATTGGAGCCGCCGCATTGACGATGTAAACAGGCTTGTATATAAGGTTGAGGACGACCAGCTTTATATTATTTCCTGCCGTTACCATTACGAATAAGCGCAAAGCTCCGCTTCAATCGCAAGCGGGGCTTATTTCTTCTTGTTTTCAAACTCCATAGCAAAACCCACCTTTGAATTTCCGTTCTTGTCCTTTCTGTCTGTGAAAGAAACAACAGCGTCGTAAGTCTTTCCGGTTCGTTCCGACTTAAAACCGCTTATCTTTGCTTTCCCGCAGAGCAGAAGTTTCTTCATAATAGCCTCGGTGATCGTTTTGCCTTTGGAGGTAAAGAAGAAATCGTCCTCGAAGATACGAAAAAAGCAGCTCTTAGGCGAGTTTTCGCAGTAGAAAATCGTTTTGCTGTCTTTAACGAACTTATAGACATTACCGCCGCACCTCGGACACTTACCGATAGGCTCACGGGGCGGGGCAAGAGAAATATGCTCCCTGCTGTTCTCAGCGGTGATAATCGTCTTGACTTTGCTGACTATCGCCGATACGACTTCATCAGCGGATATTGTGCCATTTTCTATCGCACTTAACTGTAATTCCATTGCAGCGGTCATTTCAATGGACTTAATTTCGTCAGGAAGAAGCGATATTACCTTTCTCCCCTTATCAGTAGAAAGAAGCTGTTTGCCTTTGCGTTCGATATATCCCACTTTGATTATGCGCTCAATAATCGCCGCCCTTGTCGCAGGAGTACCAAGTCCTCGCTCCGAAACATACTCCGACAGCTCCTTGTCCTCAATTCGCCTGTCGATATTTTCCATTGATTTAAGGAGCGTACTCTCGGTGAAACGCTTCGGCGGCTGTGTTTCGCACTCCGAAATGGTGAGATTTTTCGCTTCAAAGCTGAAGCCCTCGGAGAAATTCAGCGGCGCAGCATTTTCTTCGTCATTGTCGGTGTAAAACCGCTTCCAACCGAGGACTCTCGGAGTTTTTGTCCTGCACTTGAAACGTTCTCCGCTAATCTCAAAGACATAATCCGTTTCGATGTATTCGTACTGCGGCGAGAGTGCCGCAAGAAAACGGGTAATAACCATATCCAAAACAGCCTTTTCGTTCGCCGAAAGCTCTGCACCTGCCGCATTTGCGATATATTCGGTGGGAATGATAGCGTGGTGGTCGGATACCTTGCTGTTATTGATAATGCGGCTGTCGATATTAAGCCCTGCCGCAAGCACATCGTCAGCCGCTTCGTTCATCACACGGACCATACTCACACGTTCTTCAAGAATAGAAGCCATATCCTCCGTCAGATAGCTGCTGTCCGTTCGGGGATAGGTGAGCAGCTTCTTCTCATAGAGCGACTGCATAACGGCAAGCGTTGTAGCCGCAGAAAATCCGAGTTTGTCGTTCGCTTCAACCTGCAATGAGGTGAGCGAGAAAAGCAGAGGGCGATTTTCTTTTTTCTGCTTTGCATTGACGAAAACTACTTTACAAGGCGAGTTTTCACACTTTGCCTTTACGCTCTCTGATTCGGCACGGGTAGGAAAGCTGTCCTGTTCGTCTGAAAACCATTCCGCACCGTTATCAAGTTTCAGCTTGAAATACGGCTTTTTTGTGAAATGCTCGATTTCGCTGTCACGCTGAACTATCATATTGACTACTGCGGTCTGAACTCTGCCGACGGAGCATAACGCTCCGAAATGCTTGGTGTAGAGCCTTGTCATATTCATACCCCAAATCCAATCTATCTTGGCGCGGGTAATTCCTGCGGCATACATATTGTCTTTGGCGGCGGCAGGAAGAAGATGATTGAAGCCGTTCCTTATGCTTTCTGCCGTTAGTGAGGAAATCCACAAACGCTTGAAAGGCTTTTTACAGCCGACATAGTTGTATATGTAGCGGAATATGCACTCGCCCTCACGCCCGGCGTCGGTGGCGCAGATGATTTCGTCAACCTCGGTGCTGTTCATCAGCTTATCGAGCCGAGAGAGTACGTCCTTGGCATTGTCAATAGGCACAAATTCAAACTCAGGAACAATCGGCAAATCCGATAAGTTCCACTTTCCGTATCTGCTGTCGTACTCCTGCGGCTCTTTCAGGCGGACTAAATGTCCTCGCGCAGATGTGACAAGATAACCATTCCCACGCATTATGCCGTCCACATTCTCGTCTGCGCCGATTACGGCGGCAATATCACGGGCAACAGACGGCTTTTCAGCTATCACTAACTTCATCAATATCCTCCTTGTCTGATGTGCCGTTGTTTTCAGCATAGTATTTTTCGGTGCTATATGTAGCACTTTCGACTTCTGGCGGGGTCGGAGAGGCAGCGGTCTTGTCGAACAGCCCCGCTTCAATAGCCGCCGTTATCTCTGAAATATCAATTCCTTTTTTGCGTAGTGTATCGGAAAGAATACGCCCCTCAAGCATTTCAGCACTCTCATTGAGGTCGGCAAGTTCTGCGGTCAGCTGCTGAATTTTAATTCGAGCGTCTGAAATTGTTTTGTTGTGCTTTAAAATCTCATTCTGCTTTTCGGCTGACTGCTTTTTCAGACTGTTCAGCCTTTGTAAAAAACTTGGCATACTATGACCTCCTTTGTTTTCGCTTTTCACGGAATTTATGAATACCGTAGGCGGTAACAACCGCAAGCAAAACTCCCACGTCAATCAAGCTGATACGGAATTGCGGCAGCTCATTTTCGATGGGAACATTATCTGCGGTTTCGCCCTCACTTGTTTCAATGCTCTCGGATATTTCCGTCTGCGGATTATCCACAGGTCTGTCAAAGAAATTCGCCTTTATCGTAAACACAAGAAGCGTTATCACAGCGGCAGCCACAATACAAATGCAGATACGCTGTTTCACACTTTTTCCAGTGATGTAGGCATACAGTTTTTTAATTATTACCACCCTCCCAATAGTCAATCATACCCTGTATAATTGCTTTCGACGCTTCATAGCGAGTTTTCTCGTTATCGGTGAAATTGTAGATTTCGGGATATTCCTTGTTGTAGTAGTCTTTCACGGTGTAAAGTTTGACCGTGAGTTTGGTGTGGTTCTTCGGGCAGTACGGGTGTCCGCCGCAGTAATGGTGTACTTTTCCGTCCTCGTCAGTATATGAGGAACACTTACAGCCCGGTTTTGTTTTGCGCTTGCAGCTCTGACCCGGACAGTATTCCGGGGAAGTTTCCACCGCTGTCTTGATTACAAAGGTATCGCCCCAGCGGGAGGAGTTTTCGTTGACCGTTTTCATAAACTCCTCAAAATCTTCTTTTTTGAAATCAAAGTCATATATCATATCATCTGTCACACCGTCTGCCTGTTGTTTTTCTCTTGTCATCAGGACAAACAGCAGGGACATATAATCGGCATAGTCTTCTGTTCCAAAACTGTCGATAAGAGGATTTATCGTGCTGTCTGCACCAGAAGCGGGATAACGCAGAATATTGTTATCCTTGTCGATATACTGAATTATCTTCCTCGGTGCAGTGGTATCGCTGTCGCAAAATGAAGTGACCTGTGTTTTCAGAGCTTCCTTTGCCTGTGTTTCCATAACTTCTTTTGCCTGTTCCACAAATTTCTTATATCCCTCGTATATTTCCTCAGGAGTTTGCGAGGAATTATCATCCACAAGCCACGCACCGCCGCCTGCGACCGAACCGCTTGCACCGCCGAGGAATGATCCGAACATCAAAGCAATAATGAGGATAATCAGAATAGCTCCGATGATGATTAAGCTCCATGGCATTGTTTCAGCAATAAGCCCGGCTATCTTTGTAACAGCGCTTGTGATAGCCTTTGCAGCGGCTTGTGCAGCTTTTTGAGCAGCCTGCGCCGCCATCTTTGCGGCATTGGCAGCCGCCTTAGTGCCTTTGCGAACCGTCTGTTTCGCCAAATAATTGACCTGTGATTTCAGCTTGTTCCTATAAATTCGCTTTCGCAGGGTTCGCTTCAATTCTGCCGTAGTTGGCTTATGCAGTTTTTTGTAAACACGCTTTGTAAGCTGTGTGCTCTTTTTAACTGTTTTAACACCTGTTTCAACAGCAGTTTTCGCACCTTGCTTTGCATAATCGTAGGTTTTAAGACCGAGCTTTGCGGCTTCTGTTCCTGTTTCGTTTTTATCGCTCTTGGAGTAAAACTCCTGTTTGAGCATTTCAACAGGCTTTTTTGCTATACGGTAAACCTTTTTCGTACCCGAAACACCCATAGGAACGAGCTTTTTCAGTCTGCCGCCGCCCGAACTAACAGAACCGCCGCCCATAGCCATTTGCATAAGCTCGGCTTGGCTCTTGTTTATCTTGAAACTGCGCTTCTGAAGCCGTTTTAATTTCAGCTTTTTGAGCTTCGCAGGGACTTGGCTGTAAATCACCCTCGCTCTGCGTTTGGTTATTGTTCCGCTGTTTACAACTCCGTTATTCAGGACCTTGTATTTCTTTCGGGGAGCAAGTTTCAGCCGTTTGTTCTTTAAGCGTTGTTTCCAATGAGCCGCCGCAGAAGCGGAACATTTCGGTTTTCCTGTTCGGAAAGCCTTGCCCTTTGTGGCAAGCGGCTTGCGCTCGCTTGTTACTTTTTTGGAAATATTAACAGCTTTAGGCACTTCGTCAGGCTTGCCGCCCTTGACAGAAAGCTGTTTTTCACCGACCATTATGCCTTTGGAAGTATCAGCGGATTTTGCCAGCTCGTCAGGATTTGCTCCCTTGGCAGAATGAGGAATATGTTCTGCCAAACCGATTTTAGAAATTTCAGCAGATTTCGGAACTTCGTGAGAAGCGTTGATTTTATTCTTTGCGAAATGCTTTCGCTTCTGCGCCGCCGCAGACGGCTTGCCATGCGGCTGTTCTTCCGCAGTGTTTTCTACACCGCCAATGGAACGGATTTGCTGTTTTTCAAGCCTGCCGCCGCTTTTCTTGGAAAGCTCGGTTTTTTGAGCAATTCCGTGAGAAATGACAGCTTTATCGTTTACGGAATGGGCGTTTATTCCATTCTTCTCAATGATAACTTTCAAGGTGTTCACCCCTTTTCTGTCCATTGAATAGCCATAGCCTTCGCCACTCCCATAAAGGTTTTGGAACGCTGTTTAGCTCGTTCAGCTTGATTTTTGCCGCTTACTTTCATCGCCCAGCACACTCCCTTGACCTTTCCGCTTTTGGTAACATACTTTCTGTATGGAGCAGGACGGGGCAGTGCGGCTGTTGGTTTTAGCTTTGGTAAGCCTTTGAGCCAAAGGCAGGTCCGCTTTGTAACATAGTTTTCTGTGTCCTCGGTGCTTGCCGCAAAAAAATACGGCTCGATTATCTGCGTAGGCTTTTTATAGTGCTTCGACATATAGCCTACAGGATTTTCAATAGCAATTTTCTCACAATCTGCGTTCGCAAATTTGAGAAAGAAAGCGGCGGCGCTCTCACGCAGCTTTTCACGCTTGGCAATTTTCTCCGGAGTATTGCATTTCGGCGAAAAATGCCGTGTGCCGGCTATCGTAAGATATGTGCAGGGCGGAAATGCTATAATCATATCCCACTTTCCGCAGAGAGTATGTGTTTTGCCGTCCATAGTTGAAAAAGAACAATCGCCGTTCAGCAGAGGAAGAACATCGCCATGTATGTGCCATTCGGGAAATCCGCCCGAACAGGGAACGAGGTCACAGCTGTATGCACTGTGACCTCGTTTCCGCAATTCTATTGTGACCCTTTGGCTTTCTTCACAAGCTACCAATATTCTCATACTATTCTCCGAATTTTGTCGTCATCAGCTTGTAGAGCTTGGTATCTGTCGGGAAATCATCCTTAAACGGCAGAGAGCCGTTAAGACCGCAGTAAATCAAGCCCGAACCTGCGGGTGCGCCTGTGACGAATTTCATCATAGCGTCAGGGATTTTGAGTATTCGGGCAAGCTGTTCACGGTCTGAAGCGGCTTGGTTTAACATCAGAATAAACTCCGAGTTGGAGAGCATAGAACGAGCCGTGTCGGATTTCAGCAAGTCCTCAACATTCTGCGTAATACCCGTCGGAATACCGCCCCATTTTCTCGCACGTTTATAAAGTTCAAACAAGAAGTTTGCGCTTTCTTCATTTCTGAAAAGAAGATAAATCTCGTCTATGTAAATGCGGGTGCGTATGCCTCGCTCACGATTGCGAACGATTTTGTCCCACAGGTTTTCAAGTACGACCATCATACCCAGCGGCTTTAACTGTTTGCCTAAATCCTTGATGTCATAGACCACAACTCTGTTATTCACATCAACGTTTGACGGATAGGCAAACGTTTTCATCGAACCGTTTACATACAGCTCCAGCGACATATACAGCGGCTTTGCTTCCTCCGACTGTTGCTTGCAGAGAATATCGTAGTAGTCCTTGAGCGTGGGCATTTCCGTGGTGTGACCGAGCAGAAACTCTCTGTAAACTTCGTGCAGGCAGTTGTCGATGATGGTTTTCTGTTCGGGGGAAATTCCGCTCTTTCCCATAATCGTTTCAAAGAACGAGAGGAAAAAGTCATACTTTGACGAAACCACATCTTCACCCTTGTTATATTCCTCAATCGAGATTTCAAGCGGGTTAAGGTGTGTATTGCTGCTTTCGGAGATATACAGCAGCTCACCGCCAAGAGCTTTTACAAGATTTGTGTATTCTCGTTCGGGGTCAACGATGATTATATCGTCATTTGTAGCAAGAAAAACATTGAGAATTTCACGCTTTGCGGAGAATGACTTACCGCTTCCCGGACAGCCGAGAATAAAGCCGTTCGCATTGATAAGGCTTGCACGGTTGAAGATAATCAGATTGTTTGTGGTCTGATTTAAGCCGTAGTACACGCCGCCCTCCTGCGAAAGCTCCTTTGAATTAAAGGGCATAAACACACAGGCACTCTCGGTGGTGAGCGTTCGGCGCACCTTTAATCGGCAATTTCCGAGGGGCAAGCAGCTTGCAAGAGCGTCCTCCTGCTGAAAGTTAGCTCTGGAGGTAGTGCAGACCTTTTTGCGGAAAACCGCTTCGACCTTTTCGGTATTGTTGTCGAGTTCATCAAAGCTCGTTCCCGTAATCATTACCACGAGATTGAGCAGGAACATCTTCTGATTTTTGCTTTGCAAATCATTCAGCAGTTCCTCGCCTTCCTCAAGCGACTGCTTCAAATCATCGGAGATAACATCGGTGAACACGCCGTTCTGTGCGGCTTTGCGCTCTTTCTGCATTTTGTTGGAACGCATAGCCGTTAACTGCCGCTTTACTACCTTTATAGCTTCGCTCGGCTCAACAGGGGCGATATTCACGGTCGTAACTATCGGCAGAGAGGTTTCGCACAGTTCTTTCAGCAAATCGTCCACAAGCGAACTTGGAAGATGTTTCAGATAGACCATTCGGGCGAACTTGTCGTTATACAGAAAATAGTCTTTCTTGAACTCAAAGTAATCGGGACAGCAAAGGCTCTTTTCTGCGCCGCGCATAAACTGCGATGTGTTTATAGGGCGGATTTCTTGGTTGACGCCACGGAATATATCTGCAATAATGCGGATACGCTCGTTGGCTTTCAGTTTCTCAATATTTGAGCCGATTTTCTGGAAACAAGTCCTCATAGCCAGCTCGTGAGCCGCTATTTTCTGCTGTGCTATCTCCAAATTCGCCGCTGTAACGGTAATTGTGATGTACTTTTTCGTGGTAATGCCGTTCTGACCCTGCTGCATTTTGTCAAGAAGCATATCGTTGTACTCCTGCCGATACTCGTCAAACCCATCGCCTGCGGGCTTCAGGAGTATCTTGTGAGCGAACTCGTTCTGATTGATGACATTGTTGTGCAACGTAATCTGAATATCGTCGCTTGTATCAAAGCTGTTGAGCAAATCCCCATAGGCGAGGAATATTCGCTCCTGTTCCGCACCGTCCGCAGCATCGTATGTGACATCCGTAAAAGAATAGGTAACGGAGTAGTGGTTGGAGCTTACCTCAAAAATGTACTTGCCGCAGACGTGTTCGTAGGGGATTGTATCCTGTACCGTTCGGGCAACTTTACGGATTTCATTCTTTACTTTTGGTTTTTTAGGCTTCTTCTGCTTTGATGTGCGTACCTTGTCAATGTCTTTTGCGGTATTTGCCGCAGAGGGCTTTTTCGATGATGAGAATAAGCTACTCATTGACGCGCTCCTTTCGTTTGTTTTTCTTTGTGCTTGCAGTAATTGCTGCAAGCTGATGGGCAATCTCGCTCTCGATTATTTCTTCACGGCACTTCCAGAATACAGGGAGTTCCTCATACTTGCGTTTCTGCGGTTCACGCCATTTTTGCCGATACAGAATACCGAGGAATTTTTCAAACGGCATACCGTCATACTTAAAAAAGCCAAAGGCGAAAACTGGGACAGCGACAAAAATGATTATCCACCCCACCAAATCCTCGCCGATTAAGTCTTTTCCGAATATGAAAAGCGGAACGCATATCGCAAGAGCCACGACCGCCGAAACCAACTGCCTTACCGTCAGACCGAACAGAAATTTCTCCTTATAGTCCGTGATTTCTTTTGGTATCTTAATTTCAATCAACGCTCACACCTCCTACATTGCGCCGCATATCTTCTTTGACCACGCTCCCGACTGCATTACGCCCATAGCCAGAGTCAGCGTTGTAATAAGACCCATAACGCCGTTAAGCGTCAGGTTGTAGCTGCCTATGTGACCGCTTATCAGCGCATTGTTTACGGCGGTGTATGCAACAAACATAATTGCCAAGACAATAGCCTGCAAGCTGACTGCCGCATAGGATTTCAAAAAGCCCTTTCCGACATCGGAAAGACCCTCACAGGCAAAAGTTGACAGCGGCACAGGCGCTATCAGAGTGTAAACCGTAAGCTCAAAGAGCCTTGCGATAACCACCACATTTGCAAGTATCATTATGATTTTCATAATCAATCCCTGAATGGAAATCTGCAAATTCAAGAGTATCGGCTGAAAGTTCAGGAACCCGGCATCCACGTTGTTCACTATCTGTGAAGCCTGCGAAGCCGAAACGAAATACTGCGCTTTCGTCAGGTCATCTCCGGTAATGAAGCTGTACTGCGTTATAGTTCCGCTTATAGCGTTTATGAAGCTGTTGAACCCGCGATAGAGCATAGTGGTAAACAGTTCGGCGTTATCAACGCAGACCTTTGCCGCCACCAGCTTCAAAAATAACATCAAGACATTTTCCCAAGTCACCCACTGCAAGTGGAGCGATTTGGTGAAAAAGTCAATCAGGAAGAACATAACGCACAATGTGAGTGCCGTTGCTTTAATCGCTGACATAAGATTTGGCAAGGAAGCAGTTGTCGTCTGAAGCAAGCTGTCGTTTGTGAGCAGTTCTATCAGCATTGAGAACATTGAGTTTAGCTCGTTAATAATGCCCCTTATGTTGTCCATACACTGCCCATATCCCCACATAGAAAGACCTCCTTTCTGAAAAAAAGGAAAAGGCGGTACAATCAGCCGCACCGCCCAATCCAACAAAAAAAGGTGCTACATATAGCACCCGCCGCTGTGCTTGTACACTCGCTCTTTTGCGGAGCGATTATGCCGTAATGCCGAACAGGTTGAGCGAAAGCGTGAGTGCAAACACCACAAAGCCGGAAGCCAGCGTCATAAGACCTCTCGTCTTTGCTTCTGCGTCATCGTTCTTGATAGCAAGTGCGAACATTACGCCGCCGACAAAGGCAACGACAAGTCCGATACGACCAATCCACGTTGCGAAGAAGCCGACTACCTGATTAAAGGCAGCCTCGCCGTCAACAACACCGCCTTCGCCGCCCTCGGCAAAGGCATTTACGGCAGATACTGTTGCCATCGTCACCATTGTGGTAACGGTGGTGATAATCTTCCTGCACTTTCTGTGTGCGGCAGAGAAGAAACGTGCAAGCGGATTTCTCTCTGCGTTCTGCTTCTTACCCTCGGCAGCGGGGGCTGTGATAATGTTGTTTTCCATAAAGAAAACCCTCCTAAAAAATAATGTATATGTATAAACTGTTTCGCTTTGTTGGCGCAGCGTCTGCTGGGGACAGCTTCTGCCTTGCACCTTTGGGCGAGACAATTCAACATCGTGTTGAACCGCCGAATGCGGCTATATCCGTTAGAATATTTCTGCGCTGCTCATAAACGCATTGTAATCATCTTCACCAAAGACTTTAGGCTCGGATAAATCCAAAGGAATAATATCTTCTGCGTTCGGCAGGTCCTCATCAGAGAAATCCAAACGCTGATTAGTCTGATAAAACTTTTCGCTCGACAAATCCTGTTCCTGCTTTTCGTGCCTTGCGAAAGCGGCGGCAATTTCCTGCTCGTCCTCCTCGTAGAACTCATTGTCGATATGGTCGGTATCCATTTCAAACACCTCCTCGGCTGTATCATCATCGGGAATATCCACATCGGTGATAGCTTTTTCATCGTCAATCGGCTTTGAAACAGCTTTCGGTGGGATTTTCTCGGTATAGTTTGCGGTCATATCGGGAGCTTTCTCCGTGACAAGACCGTCAATCAGGTAGGCATAGTTTTTGTTGCTGTCCTCCAAAAACGGATAGTTCTTGTGCTTCTCAATGTCGAATTTGTGGCAGAAGAACGGATAAAGCGCACGGACAATCAGAACGCACTCGTTCGCTTTCATTACCTTTAGCTCATCGGGCGTCATTAACTCTCTGCCCAAAATGCTGTTGTTCTCCGAGGTGGACGGCGACTTGTGGCTTCTCGTTCGGTTTTGAGATACCACATCAATGGTTTCCTTGCCGAGCGATTTTGAGATAGCTTCAAGCGTACTCGCTTCTTGACCGCCCAAAAATAAAAGACTGTCGCAGTTACCCGTGACAATCTCCCAAGATTTATCATACATTTTTTTGAGCTGTGCCAAGTTCTGAATGATGATGTTTGCCGAAATCTCCATTGAACGCATTGTTGCGAGGAGCTTGTCAAAATCGGGAATAGTGCCGATGTTGGCAAACTCGTCAAGCAGACAGCGAACGTGAACAGGCAGGCGACCGCCGTACTTGAAATTTGCGGTGTCGTACAGTGTATCGAAAAGCTGCGTGTACATCATCGCCGCCAAGAAATTGAATGTTGCGTCCGAGGACGGAATAATAACGAACAGAGCCGTTTTCTTGTCGCCCAGTGTATCAAGATGGATATTATCCGTATGCGTCAGATCCGCTACCTCAGGCAAGTTAAATGCCGCAAAGCGCACAGCCGCAGAAATCAGAATTGACTTTGCCGTTTCCGCAGGTGCCTTTTTGAAGTCGGCATAATAGGAAACAGCCATACTCATAGGATTTTCATTTCGCAGTTCATCCATCATATCGTCAAGCGGAGAGCGGTGGTTTTCGTCCTGTTCGGATATTTCCGCTAACCTCATCATCTTCATAACGGTGCTGAAATTGCGGTCAAGGGACTTACCGCCTTGCTTTTCGTCCTTTTTCTCCAAAAGATAAAAGGCAATAGCAAGCGTAAGAGCCTTTGTGCTGTCGTCCCAGAACTGGTCGCCGCCGGACGAGCCTTCCTGCTTTGTGTTCTTCATAAGGCAGTTGACCATTTTCATCACATAGGTTTTATTAACCTCGCCGTTTTTGTCGTAGATGTAATTAAACGGATTGTAGTTATTGCTGTGCGCCATATCTATGAGGTTGAACACTCTTATTTCATAGCCTGCCTTTTGAAGCAGCTTGCCGCAGGAACGGAGCAGTTCGCCTTTCGGGTCGGTTACCACATAGCTTGTGTTTAACTGCATTATGTTCGGCTTAACATAGAAGCGTGACTTACCGGAACCGGAACCGCCGATTACCAAAACATTTAGATTTTCACGGTGCTGTCGGGTGTTAAGCGACATACGGACCTCTTGTGTCAGCAGAATGTTATTGTCCGTTTCAAAGGGGGATTTGGGCTTTTCGGCTTTGGTGTTCTTCTTGCCTTTTTTCTTTTCGGGCTTATCCGCAAGAAATTTCTCTTCCTTTTCGTTCGCCCAGCGTGCAGAGCCGTGTTCCACACCCTTGCGGTGCAAACGCTTCTTTGAGGTTGCTTTCAGCAGTGCATATATACCGAGGGCAAAAGACACCATAATCGTTATCTTTGCGCTGTATCCCGAAAAGTCCGTCAGGTGTTCCCATACGGTATCGGTGTTGGTAAGCACGGTTTCAAATTCTGCCATAAGCAAGCTGAAATCAAGCACGCCTTCATCGTCAACAGATAAATCTAAAGCCGCACCAAGAGCCGCTGAAACATAGAGAACTGCAAAGACGATAATCACATAAAGCAAAATCGTCAGCAAATCAGGTTTCTTCTTTTTCAATGCTTCAACCCCTTATCAACTTTGATTTTCGGCTTATCGGGAGCAATCGGCTTCTTTTTCTTGGACACGGCATTGTTGATTTTGTTCTGAAGAACGCTCTGCTTCTTTGCCTTTGCAACCGCATTTTGAGCGTTCTCAAGCGGAATGTCGAAATTCCTTGCGATTTTTTCCTCAACGCCAACGGTTGAGAAGTTATATGTACGGGATTTGCCGCCCATAGAAATGTTAAATGCATTTTCACTTGTGCGCTCGATGTGAAGTTCCTTTGAGATACCTTGCTTATTGACGGTGCGTTCCTCAATCTTTGAACGAGTCTGGCTTTCGATTTTAACAGCCTTTGAAACCGCCTTGTCAGCTTGGTACTCCGACATTCCGAGCTTTGAAACACAGAGCTTCTTCATCTCGTCGTGGTTCATCTTCGCAGGAGTTAAGCCTACCGCATTATCGCCGTGGCGCAAGACTATATGCGTATCTTTACCGTCCTTGAAATTAACAGCGTCAAAACGAATGTCACGCAGCGTAACATCATCGCTCTGATAGCGGATATTCGTACGGAGTGCGTCCACATTGTCAATCTGCGTTGGCTTTGCAAAATATGCTTGGCGGTCAAGGTTCAAATCATAGCAGACCTTGTTTGCGGCAATATCGGCTTTCGCCGCCGAGTATCCGAGATTGTCCTGCAAAGCCTGCGATACCTGCGCTTTGGTGAGTTGGTCTGCGGTGAGAGTAACATTTCTTCCGCTTACATCGTCAGAAACGGTAATCCCTTTCTTATCCCACCCAGCAAACGCCGCCGCTTTTTCCTTGTCATACTCGCTGTGCAAACTGCTTATTTCATCACGCACAGCGGTTTCATAAGCGTTGGTTTCGGAAATGTCGTAAACGGTGATGTTTGTAAACACCTGTTTTCCGTCCTCGTTCAGGACAGGACTGCCGTTTTCATCAATCTGCGGTGCAAGTATATCCACACCTTTTGCGTTCTCGTTCAGAGTGTACCCATGTTGTTCCCAAAAGGATTTTCCTGCCGCCTGTTTAGCATACGGCATTTCATTTTGGATAAGCTGAAGATTGCTTTCGCTGTATTGCGGAATGTCAACATTCCTGTTCTTCATATCCGCAAGAATACTGTCGTAAACTTTGGAACGCTGTTCCGAGCCTATTTCTGCGTTGGTCAGAGCGTCAATGCGCTCCGAAATCTCCCTTTGCCGTTCTGTTTCAGGAGCGTTAGCCATAACGGAGAACTGCTCCGAAATCTCGCCATAAGCCTTTTTATAGTCGGCTTTTATCATTGCGACCTGTTCGGCGCACTCCGCCGGATAGATACACAAGATTTTGCCGTCCTCTGGGGGCAGCTTCTGCCTGCCGCCGACAAACTGACACTCAATTCCGTTTTCCTCAAAGGCAGATTTAAGCGTGGAAACATTGTTTTCACCAACGGAGAAGCACTTAACGCTCTGCGGAGCTTCCTTTAAGCGTTCCTGCATAACCTCGTTGGTTATCTGCTCAATCGCCGCCTTATCACGGTCGAGAAACTCAATCGTCTGCTTTTCTCCGCTTCCGATGATAGCGATAGGAATGTTATACCGCTTTGCTTTGGCAGCTATCTGTTCAGCGTCACGGGCAAGGAAATTGCTCGTTGATGAAATCGGCGATTGTGCCTTTTGAGCTTCAAGAACAAGATTTTTAGCCGACACAGTACCCAAAGCCTTTGCGTTGGAGATTTTGCCGCCGACATCGTAAATTCCGTCAACGGACTTATGATATACTTCCGACAAAAACTTTTGAGCAAGCGGAGCAAGCAATTTGATTAGCTCTAAAGCGACCTCAATAGCTTTTTGGCTGGTTGATAGGGTCGCAGAAGCTATTTCATCAGACATAGAATTACCTCCATTCTGTTTTTATACAATCGGCGGTGCGAACTGCAAAGGTGCTGCATATAGCGCCGTGCTGCACCGCCGCAAAATCGTTTGTTCTGTAACCTTATATCAGCGGTGGTGAGTTTTCTTCGGAGTTGGAGCAGCACACTCAAACCCCATTTTAGCGAAATTCTCCTTCCACTTGCCGTAGATAGATGTTTCGCTCATAGGGGAGCTTTTGTCGATGTTCTCAAAGTCGATAGAGAACTCGCCGTTGATAGCGGTTACTCTCCAAGTGATACCGTCGCTCTTGTTCTTTACCAAGTCGCCGACCTTAAGGTTATCAAGCTGATTTGCCATAATGGTTCCTCCTGTCAATGTTTGTCAATTAGTCTGCGAAGCTCGTCAAAAAAGGCTTTTTTT